>ERZ827450.69-NODE-69-length-123318-cov-6.649019_pt1 | contig 123318 bp, 111 predicted proteins | sample MGYA00519773_ERZ827450 | MGnify/ENA primary metagenome ERZ827450 (study PRJEB31778, sample SAMEA3449306) | human gut metagenome | biome: human gut; feature: human-associated habitat; material: faeces | place: United Kingdom | collected 2010/2012 ...
ATGGTTGGATAATCTCTCTATTTCAGGTTGGAATCTCTGGTTACATGAAATACAGTTATATCATGTAGCTTTATAGATTAATCTTTAGAAGGTGGTAGTATCTGGATTCTAGTATTCTCATCTGGAACGTAATATATCTTTCTCACTTTATCTACCTGTTTTTTAATCTTTTTCAACCCTTTAGACTTTATCCAGAATCCTATGGATACCTTATTATCTGGAATACCTGATTGTATGGCTAAACGCCTTAATCGCTCGTAAGTGTACATGATTTAATAGTTTGATTGGTTAGTACGATGTATCTAGTTTAGTGCCACTTGAAGACTAAAAATTACTCCTTACAGGTTGGTGTGCAAGGAGTAACAGGGATCCTTTATATAGTTGTTTCAAATGGTATGCTTTGATATTTAAGATGATACAAAGATATTAAACATCTGGGATACCGACAAATAGAGTTCGGGGATTCTTTAAAAATCGAGTTGGGGTATATATAAAGTGAGAATATTGAAGATAAGGGTAGCTAACAAGCAAGTTTTCAAATTATAGATATACTTGTACTGGATATATTCAGGTTGGTGAGTTTTCAACGGATCGGGTATATAACAGTAAAATGCTTCAAATTTTTCACTACATGATAAAATATTAACTGGGGATAATACCTGTTATTTTTCTTGTCACCTCTTTTAGGTAGGGGGAATATTTCCTACTTTTAAGCGGCTAAAAAGAATGATTATGGAAGTAAACGAGATGATTTTAATAGAAACGTTGAAGGATATCGAACCTGCATTAAAAGAATACTTCGCCTATAACAGGACAATGTTATATCCAGAAATAGAAAGAATGTATCTAGCCACGTGGGGATTCATGGGTAAGGTAGAGGATAAATACATGATAGAAGTTCCTAACACGCTAGATGAACTGGCAACAAGTGATAACCCGTTTGATTGGCAACGTTACACTCCTAGAGAGCAAAAGATGATAAAAGTGGTTGATACTTTAGCTTACATGACAGACAACATAAAAGGAATCCTTTTTGAAGATGATGGATTGAAAAAGAAAATAGAGGAGTTGACTAGTGAATTGCCAGATAAAAATAGGGATGCCATATTCTACACCCTCTGGATGCTAGCCATTATCTACAAGAAGCATGAAGCGTTCAAACCTATCCTAGACCCAGAATTACTGGAGCAAAGTTACAACATGGATACCTATTTCCAGCAAGTAAGACCTGAAATGCTACAACTCTACCTGTTCCTTGAAAGGGATAAAAGGAAGAAAGATAAATCCATCACTTTAAGTAACAATCAAGAAAAGATCACCATTAACAACGCCATGGAGAGCTGGTTTACCAATCTTCTGGATTCCTACCTTCATGTATACTTGGGAGTAAATTCCATTGAAGAAGCGGAAGAAGAATTAAAGGAAGTCTATTCATCAAAGAAAGGGCGTAAGGCAGATAACCCAGCACAGAATCTCGTGATGGTAGGGATATACCGTTTACTGTTAAACCATTCCTGCATGAAAAAGAAAAGTGATATATTTAATTTCATTCATGATTATATGGTGGCAATAGGTTTGATTATATCAGGTGATATTGACGTGAACTACATAAACGCCAAGATAGCTTACCTTGAAAAACATGGTTACAAACCAGAATGGATACCAGCCTCACAAGGTAATTATAGAACCTCCCCTAACAATCCTTCCAAACTTTATTTCTGGTAGTATTACCACTTACATTCCTGATTAATAGCCAGCTAAAGAATACCCCTTGAACTGGCTATATTTCTTTATAACCTACCTCCCTTTTTTACCTCATTTTTGTCTTGGCGAACGAATTGATAAAGAGAGAACATCTAAAGAATAGACCTCTAAATGACCTCCATACTTTATGGTTTAACCTCTCGATTTGAAGTTAGTTTGCCACGTGAAAATAGAGTTCTTGAAGGAAATGGAAAGTCTAAAGAATAGCGTTCGAAATGGCGATTATTCTTTATGGCACACCTTCTCCCTGAACTCTACTTTTGTGACAAATCAATCTTAACGGTGCGCACCTCATTCAAGATTGAGAAAATAAGTTGAATCATTTTTAATTTTTTTATTTATGAACAATTTCGTAAAAAATCAAAAAGAAGTAATCAATCAAGTTGAAGAAGTAAAAGTGAACGTTATGGATTTGATCGAATTAAAGAAGAAGTTGGCTAAAGCTAGAAAAGATTTAACCAGCTTGGAGAACAAGAACATGAATCCTGCCGTTATCGAGGCGCAGAAGAAGATCGTGGAAGAGCTGGAAGTGGAAGTTGCCAATCATCCAGAAATGAAGGCAAGCGAGATAAAGGTTAAACCTGATTTTATCACCTTTGAAGTGGTGGATGGCGATACCTACCAGAAAACAGAGGTAAGTAAAAAATTGGCTTTTGTTGAAAACAATCGACCTATTGCTTCCAAGAAGGTGGGTACTTTTATCTCTATCATTTCAGATGGAAAGTACGAGAAAGCCTATCCCGTTATCGTGATTCCTGCCGCTTCACTTGTGGAACAGGGATACACGGTAAAAGATATTGAAGGTAAGCCCATCCCTCAAGAAGAGGTAGAAGATTATTTTGTTGTTCTGGACGGTCAGCACCGAAGCATAGCTTTCGCCAGAATAAACGCCACTGGTGAAACTCGTGTTATTCCTAACGTTAGGATTAAGGAGAAAGAGAATGTAGGGGAATATCTTGTTGATATAAACAGGGTAGGCAACTGGAATACCAAGGATAAAATAACGGTAGCGGCTTTGGTGAATAAAGAGGATGAATTACTGAATGTTATGGCGAAACGCATGGAAGAGGGTTTTAATCCTTCCACATTGGGGTTAATCTACGCCAAGAAAAAATTATCTAACAAAGCAACGAGCTTGGCGTTAAAAGGAGAAGAATATACCTTGCCACAGGGAGCGGAAATCAATATAGAGAGAGGTAACAAGTTCATCACGCTCTGTCAAATGGCAGGAATCGAAGTGAAAGATATTACCAAACGATACTTCATCGAGGGATTTGACGGGTATAGCAGTGCGACAAGTGAAGAAAAAGCTTTCGAGGCTCTGGGCAAACTGGGAAGCTTGGAAGATAAAGCGAAGAAGTTTAAAGCGGTGAAATCTGGTAATGACTTTATCATACTATTGAAAAAGGCTAGCAAGTAATAAAAAGGTTCTGGTTTTAGCTAAACACGTGTGAAGTCTGACAATGGCTAAAACCAGCAACCTTCATTGTTTAATTATAATATTAATAAGATGCTTAATCTAGAAAAAAGAAGAGAGCTGGGTAAAGCTCCAAAACTGACGACTGAAGAGTTGGTATGGGGTATCAATCATCATTACAATGATGCAGAGATACTGGCAATAACATCCGAGTTGAGAACCTCCTTGCAAAAAAGGATAAATTCATATATTGATGAATGTTTCAACGTGGTGAACGAGGGAACGGAAGAAGAGGATGAAGAGTTGGACGAGGGGGAATATGATTCAATGATTGCCAAGTTGCAAACAGGTGCTAAAGAAATTCTAGTGAAGGAACTGGAATGGAGAATTAGTGAAGACGGTTGGAATCCAGATTTGTTGAACGAGTTGAGGATTGAATACTAGTTCTAAAGTGAGGTTTCTGTGGTTGTTTTAAATAACGACCACGGATTCCTTTAATCACCAAAATTTGAAGTCGGTGAGAAAATAGCTGGAACGGTATATAATACCTAAACGACAGTAAAAACTCACCACCTGTAAAATTAGATCACATGAAGAGATTATTTCAAAAATTGAAGTTTGAAGTTATCCCAGCGATATTGAAAAAGGGACAACGTTTGATTGACGCTTTAAAAACGATAGGATATAAAGACATTCCAAGTAACGTGATACTGGATAAAACGCTAACAGGAATCGGAGCCACTTATCAGGAATTACACGCTAAAAGACACTCTATTATCATAGAACCGACTTTGCCTGTGATACACGATAAAGCGTACGGCAAAGATGAGATATTGCCAGTTTATGAAAATTGTAAAGTTCCTGACGTGAAACGGTATTTGCAAAGGGCAGAGATTAAGTACAAGAAGATTCTTACCACGCCAGAAAGTTTCTGGAAGGTAAAGAAAGCGTGTGAAGAGTTGAAACTGGATATGTATGGTATGTTCTTTTGCCTGTTTGATGAATGTGAAAAGGTGACGGAGGATAGTGATTTTCGCGGGAAGATAACGAAACCCATGAAGGATTTCTTCCAGTTTAAAGCTAAGGCGTTCGTTTCAGCGACACCGCTAGAGGTGAGCGATCCTCGATTTGAAAATTTCAAGTGGATAAAGATCACACCAGATTTTGATTACAAGAAACCTTTGAATCTAATTATTACTAATAGCTATGAAATGTCCGTTCGTAAATTGTTACTGGATGATCTGGCAAACAGTTCTTGCGTATTCGTCTTCCTGAACACAACGGATGGCATTGATAAGATCGTGAACACTCTTAAAATAGAGAATCAATCGAGGATATTCTGTTCCAGTAAAAGCGTGAGCAAGCTAAAGAAGAAAGGTTACGCTAATGTCGCAAGTTTATATTCAGAACCTATCGCCAAGTACAACTTTTTAACCTGTCGATTTTACTCTGCACTGGATATAATATTGAAAGTGAAACCAGATATAGTGATGCTTACCAACTTGTACGAGGCGGAGCATTCAATGATTGACCCGTACACGGAAGCGGTACAAATATGTGGTCGCTTTAGAAAAGAGATTAACGGTAGTACATTCAATTCGATCACTCACGTTACTAACGTTCGTAACACTTTAAAGGTGAAAACGGATGAGGAGATTGATATTGAACTGGAAGAGAAGTTGAAAACTTACGAGGATTTGCAGGATAGGTATAATGAAGCAACTGGTATAACCCGCAAGAAAGCGATACTTGACGATATAAGTAGATTAGGTTTAGCTGAATTTGCCTCCCAACTTGATGATGGATTACTTGAAATAGACTACTTCGCCATTGATAATTATTACAACAACGAGAGGGTAAAACGGTATTATCTATCTGGTGATGCTTTAAAAGAATCTTACGAACAAACAGGACATTTTACAGTTAGTTACAGGAACGTGTTTTATGCGGTAAGCGACAGTGTCAGGATGGAATTGAAACAGTTGCCAACATTCGCAGAACGCTGTAAATTAATGCTTGATAGGTTGAATAAATTGCAGGATGATCCAGATCGTAATTTTTATACTGGCATACTTAAACAGGAAAAAGATGGAGAATTGATAGTTGAAGCGTACGAGAAGTTAGGTGTTGAAGTATTTGCAAACAAGAAGTACCAGAGGGCAGATATTAAAAAGGAACTGGATAAATACAATACAGAATTATTGCGGTTTAGCCCAATGGTATTACAGGAAATAAGAGAGGCTTTTCCTTTAAACGTGCCAATACCACAAGAAGATATTAAAAACCAGTTACAGGATATATACAAACGGTATGGCATTGATTATAAAGTGAAGAAGAATACCGTTGAAGATTATTATGATGTAAGCCCTTCATATCACAAGAAACCGTACACGTACACTCTTAAAGCGGTAAAAGAGAATTTATTTAAATAACCACAACTAAAGGATTTGTTAATGAACTTTAGAGAGTGATGCCTGTTGATGACATTGATTTTTAATTATTTGATGGATTTTTCTGGTTGTAAAATTATTGTTGGTGAATTGTTTACAGAATAGGTATATAAAAGAAATTAGATGATATTTTTTCACTCGCAAAAATTTGTTTAGAACAACATATTTATAATATCTACTTTATGAATAAAGAAATTTAAAAGGAAGTAGTAAAAAACATAATTACTATAATTCTCTTTGTTCTATTTTTGATGCTTTTATGCTGAATATATTTTTATAAAATTAGATTAAGATGAAATATTTGTTGCTATATTTGTAAAATAGGTGGAAGCATACATGTTTATATGCATGATATTTTAATTTGCAAATAGAAATGTTAGTTGCTGATATTAAAGAAATAATTGAAAACAATAAAGGTGATATTGCTTTTATCATAGGAAATGGTATTAATCGTTATTCGACTAATTCTAACGTACTCTCTTGGAATAACTTGTTAATTCAGTTATGGAGTGATGTTTCGTTACATACATTAAGTAAGATTCCTCCAGGTATTTCTTTGACCGAATTTTATGACATTTTAGACCTAGAAAATACTCAAAATAAAAACTTACAAACAAGGATTGTAAGTTTGATGTCTAAGTGGGAGCCCCTCAATCATCATCAATTGATTACCAATAGAATTAGAGATATTAATGCCCCCATTCTAACAACTAATTTTGAAGATACTCTTGCTAAAGCATGTAAACTGAGTTTGTTTAAAACGGATAAGGGAAAATTTACAGATTTTTATCCTTGGACGAGCTATTATGGAGATTCGCAACTTGTATCTCCTATAGATGGTTTCGGAATTTGGCATATAAATGGAATGATCAATTACCACAGAAGTATTAGACTCGGTTTAAGCCATTATATGGGAAGTGTTGAAAGAGCAAGGAATTTTATACATAAAAGAAATGAGGAGAACTTATTTTCTGGTAAGAATATGAACAATTGGAGAGGATTCAAAACATGGCTACATATTATATTTAATAAATCTCTTTTTATTTTTGGTTTAGGACTTGAAGAGAATGAAGTTTTTTTGCGGTGGTTATTAATTGAGAGAATAAAATATTTCAAACAATTTCCTGATCGAAAGCACAAAGGTTGGTATATCTCTAAAAAAGAAGACAATGCAGGAAAAAAATTCTTTCTTGAAAGAGTTGGATTTGAAATAATTGAAGTTGATGATTATTCTGACATATACGAAAATATTTGGAAATAAAATGTAAAGATACTGTCCAGAATTTTGTTTATGCAATCTTATGGACAGTATCCTTAATAGTATTTAGTCTGCTGGTAAACCTAATTTGTCAAACAGTATTTGATTACGTTTTTTAGCATCACTTCTAATTTTATCAAAAGTCATCACTTCTATATACCCATTATATCTCCTAGATTTAAACGTGTAATATCCCTGTCCATCTGGGGTTTTATAAAAATCCCGTCGCTCTAATATCTTTACTAAAGATGGGGTTAAATCACTAATAATATACACATAAAAAGGTGTTTCTTTTGTAATATTTATCGTTCGTCCTTTTCGATTCGTAACTTTTCCGTTCAATAAATCTTCAATGTAACGCTCTACTTGATCTACAGGATTTTTAGAATCATCATTATCAATATAATTATCCCGTTCTGGTTTTTTAAATTCGATGATTGTTATAGAGTTATAAGGGGGGTCTTTTTCTTCAACAAAAGCAAAAGCATTTGAAAAAATTAAAATATCAGGTCTATCATCAGGATTTTCAGAAACCTCAATATACTTTAATGTACTAAAAAATTTATCAGAAGCAAGATAAGTATGATATGACAATCTTTCATCTATCATCCATAAATTTTGTTTACTATATGGAATTATGTCCGATGTTGATCGGATAGGAAAAAAAAGGCTATGAACAATATCTTCATTTGCATATTTGTCTTCATCGCTTTCCTTACTTACAAGATAATCTAATAAATCAATTACCGCTTTTCGATGTGTAACGTATCTTGCTAATTCAGATTGTCCAATTTCATTTAGACCTGTTAAATAGCTTTCGTACAAATCTTGATATTCATCTAGATTTGTAATATCTTTTTTCTTCTCAATTAATTCTATACCTTGCTTTTTTATATCAGCTTTCCAATCAGTTTCAATTTTATATAATTCAATGTCTAGATTTTGCTTTGATAATCCAGCCTGCAATTTCTTGACTTGTTCAGGTCTTCTATTTAATACTGCTCGATATTGAGGCATTTCAGTATCGATTACAGTTCGATAAATTTCAACTTTTTGATTTTGGACATCATTAAGGTAATCAGCTATTAAAGATTCTACTGCGTTTACTGCATGACGACGTATTTTAGACAAACTAATTTCTTCTGTTTCTTCTTCTTCCTCCTCTTCTTCATTTGTTGGAAAACAAAAGTTCGTTCTTTCATTATTGACAGACCTATCTAATAACTCACTAACAATGAAAGCTGCGTAATAAAAAGGAGAAGAATCTTTAAATACTACTGGTTTTTTACCTAAATCAATAATTCGTTTACCTAGCCACTCTTCTATGACACTCCTATTATGTGCACAAAAGTGTAACCTATGGCTTTGGGAGGAGTTTGATTTAGATAAATATACTGTAAAATAGTCTTCTCCAATATTGAATCCTTGTTCTTGTATCTTATTACTAAATGAGGTAGAATATCTATTATTCAAGTCAATATGGTCCCCGTTTTGATTATAAATAATGATATGGGGCATTTGATTTGTAATAAAATATAATTGGAAATGAGTAATTATGGCATCAGCAATCTCACCCAATCTTTTAGGCGTATGACGTTGATATTCTGTTAAAAAATCAAATAAAGTACATGTAGTTTGATAAACTCTTTCATCTGTATCTGTTTCTGTATAATTTTCAAAACCTTGTTTAGTGTTCTTTAGAGATAACGATCTCTTTTTAAATACACCTCCTTCTCTAAAAACACTACTAATTTCTAAATATTTGAATGCTTTTAGACATACAAAACGTCCTATTCCTTTTCCCCCGATATTTAATTTATGGTCAGAGTCCGCCTCTGTAAACGAAATAAGATTAGCCTCATTTAATCCAATGCCGTTATCTTGAACTTTAATAGCTCTTATTGGGTAATTATCATTATCAGCGATTGATTCCAAAGTTTGTGGTTTGCCGTTTCTGATCAAAGTAATCAATACTTTCCCTCCTCATCTTCATCCATTAGATCTGCTGCTGCACGTTCGAAAATTGAATGTATGGAATTGCTAATTAATTCAAATAATGGCATTAATCCTTTTTTACGAGATAGAACTGTATTCCTTATCTTATTAGCTATATTACTTTTGGCTATTATTTTATCTACCATAATACTTTATTTCGATATTTTATAAGACAAAACTACGAAATAAAATAGAAAAGTAAATATTGGTTATCTGATAAAAACGCTTTTCAAAAATATCTGTACCTTTTTTATTAGTGAATAATAGCCAGAAGATACATTGCTATATACCTTTCTGGCTAAAAATCACCTCACTAAATTTATCAACTTTAAATGTAGCTAAAGTAAATTACTCATAGCTTCATCTATCTGGTCATTCTCGAAACTATCCAGATAAATTTGTGTTACCTTTTCAGAACTATGCCCCAATGCTTCACAAATGAGTGATGTACTTACACCTGATCTTTTGAGTGTGGTTGAGAATGAATGTCTAGCAACGTAGGTTGTCAACTTCTTATCTAAATCTAATTCAACTCCTAATGCTTTCAAATGCTTGTTTACCTTACCAATAACTTTATGAATCCTATTTATTTTCTGCTGTTCCGTTTTGTGAAATGTTGATAGAATAGGGAAAATGTAAGGATTGCTAGGTGATTTATATTTGTTGATAATCTCCATGGCTTTTGGTTGCAACGGTAATTGTATCAACTTTTTTGTCTTCTTTCGCTTATATGCCAATCGTCCATCAATGATATTATCATGTTTGATTCTTGCCATATCAGTGAAGTTAATGCCACCTGTAAAGTATGAGAACGTAAACAGATCAATGGCTAACTCTTTATATGCGTTATTTGCAGAGGTAGATACGATCTTTTTCACGTTATCTTTGACAATAGCCCGTTTGGGAGTGTCTTCATGCAGTTTTGAAACCTTATACTCCTTGAATGGATAAAATTCAGCTTTTACATATCCTTCTTTGATAGCAATGTTATACATGGTTCTTAAAGTTCTAAATTTGAAGCCAATAGTATTTTCGCTGTTTCCTTGACTTCTTAACCATGCTTCATACCTCTTTAGCCATTGTACATCAATATCTGAAAAGTATATATCTAGATGCTTATTAAATTTGAGCAAAGATTTGTACACGTAATCATGACATTCTGCATACCTGATTCTTTCTTCCTTTTTTAGTTGGGCTATTTCCTGTAAAAAGAGATCATTTACATTCATTCTCTTTACGGGCTTACTTACTTTCTCTATTAATGTTTTAGCTGTAAAGTCCTTATTCTCATTTTTGAATTCTATAATTTGATTATTGAATTCATTTAGTTTGTTCGTAATGAGTATTTCTATTTGCTCTTTATTAGGACAATTGGGTTTAGGTTTTTGTTTTTCAAAATTCCAAAATTTGTGATTTACAGAGATACCTAAACTTACTAATTTACGTTTCCCATTTTGACTAATTCTAACCATTAAGGGATTTTCACCATTAGAAAGCACCTTAGATTTATAACAAATCACTGATACTGAAGCATTCATCTCAATTTTCTGGTTTAACTCTCGGTTTACTTTTACCAGCTAAACCACCCAAAAATCAAGATAATAAAAAAACAGCTACTTTCGTAACTGTCTCATTTTCTGTCGGGGTGACAGGATTCGAACCTGCGACCCTCTGCTCCCAAAGCAGATGCGCTACCGGACTGCGCTACGCCCCGAAAATGAACTCAAAAATTGGTGGCGGAGAGAGGGGGATTCGAACCCCCGGTACAGTATCCCGTACGACAGTTTAGCAAACTGTTGGTTTCAGCCACTCACCCATCTCTCCAATTGTGCTGACAAAAGTAGTGCTTTTTATTGTTCTTGCAAGCTTTTGACGTGATTTTTTTCTTTTTTTTCACGTCCAGACACGAATTTCTCCACTCGATCAACTATTTCTGCGCAGGTGCAGGATATTTCCCCATCTTCTTCCACAATTGATGATGGAATTTCTGCTCGGCCTCAATCATCATCCACACTTTCTTGGCGGACAGAGCCTTGGTCAACTTCTCGATATATTCTTTCTTAATATCCCGTACAGCCTGTTCGGCAGATAACATTATCTCCAAATTCTTCAAAGCTTGTTGTTCCGTCACTTCCGGAACCTCTTTTTTATCTTTCCGACAGGTTAAATCTCGTATTTTATCATTCTCGACACGAATTTTCTGCTGCATCTCGTTATATAAAGGCCAGAACTTAGTGGCCTCTTCCGGGGTCAAATCCATCTCTTGGGTAAAAAAGGCTACTTTTTGAGCCTCAAACTCTTTCCGTTTGTCTTCACTCAATTTTCCGCTTTGAGCAAATAAAGAAAAACCAAACCCCACCATCAATATAATCAAACTTATCTTTTTCATATATCTTTGCTTGTACATTTAATTCTACCTGCGCTCTGCATATAAAAACTCGATCGGATCCGTCTCTTGTGACAAATACTCAATGATCTCTTCACGAGATGGGTTAAAATCCGCATCGAAAATATTCTCATCTTCTGCTTGTGTCGTCATGTTCGCCTGCTCTCCAGTCTTTAACAGCATCCGATTTTCATCCACCAGATTAGGAACCAGCAACTGCACGACGATCATTGCAAAAGCGAATAATCCTGCTAAACCAAGATAAGGTTTTAACGTCTGAAACAAACTCGTTTTCCGAGTCTTCCCATCCTCATCCTTTATCCGGTCCATCACCCGATCGCCCAACGTGTCAAAATAACGATCAGGCACCGTGAACGGGTTCTTTGATTTATATTTCTCATCCAAATTATCCATAACCTTCCATTTTCTATTATCCAATAACTATTCGAACGAGGGTAAAGTATCCGAAATCTTCAAACTTTCCTCTATTTTCTTTACCGCATTGTGATAAGTTGCCTTCAGCGTTCCCACGGCGACATCCAGCACCTCGGCAATATCCTCATATTTCATGTCATCAAAATACTTCATATTAAATACCAGACGTTGACGCTCCGGCAATTTCAACACGGCTTTCTGCAATTCCCGCTGGATCGAATCCCCACAGAAAAAACTATCACTTTCCAACTGATTTTCCAACATGGGAGTAATCTCCTGCGAGTTTCCATAAGTTCTCCGACGCTTTTCACTCAAAAAATTAATCGCCTCATTCGTCGCCACCCGATACATCCATGTAAATAATTTCGCCTCGTAACGAAACTCCCTCAACCCCTTCCAAATCTTGATAAAGGTATTCTGCAACACATCGTCGCTATCTTCATGCCCTATCACTATTTTACGGATATGCCAGTAAAGCCTCTCGCTATACTTTCCTACAAGTAACCGAAAAGCTTTTTCCTCTCCATTTCCGGAATGAAACATTCTTACAATATCTTCATCACTTATCTCGTTCATGCTTTCTAATCATATCGTTAAAGCCTACATCCCTATGACAACATTTTATGTCGAAGGTTTATTTACCATCATTTAAAATTTAAATCCGAGAACTTCTTTTTACCCCGCAAGAAATAATCCAACACGATACTCCGGGGATATATTCCCGAAAGACTCACGGAACGTTCTGGAACCGGATAGACTTTTCTCATCTCCCGGAAAGCCTTGTATGCCCGGATTACCGAACGGGTGTTGGACCATTGACCTTTCAATAGGAAAAGCCCTCCCGCCATCGTGTCCAGCAAAACTCGTGCAAAAAAGATTTTCTTACGCTGTTTAGCACACAGATTCTTATGCAACATCAATAAATTATTCCGGTAATTCAAAAACAATTTTCTCGGATGATTCATCGGCAATGAGCCTCCCCCCAAATGGTAGACGACAGAAGAAGGAACCACCTTTAAAGTATACCCTCCATTTTTCAATCGCCAACAAAGATCAATCTCTTCCATGTGCGCAAAAAAAGCCTCGTCCAACCCTCCGGCCGCACGGTACACGTCCCGCCGAATACATAGAGAAGCCCCCGTTGCCCAAAAAACATCTACCTCATCATCGTACTGCCCATAATCCTGTTCCGTGGTATCCATCACACGCCCACGGCAAAACGGAAATCCTAAATAATCAATGTATCCCCCAGCCGCTCCGGCGTACTCAAACTTGTTTTTATCCCGATATGCTAATATCTTCGGCTGCACGGCCGCCACCCTCTCGTCCCGGTCCAACACGGCGACCAACGGTTCCAACCAACCGGGAGCGACCTCCACGTCACTATTTAAAAGAACCACGTATTCTGCCTCGATCATTTCGATTGCCCGGTTATATCCCCCGGCGAATCCGAAATTCTCCTCGAACAGCACCCGTTCCACGTCTGGAAACTCTTGTTCCAAACATATCCAGGAACCATCCGTAGAATGGTTATCCACCACAACAACACGCCCCAAATCAGCATTCGTATTCTTCACGACCGAGGGCAAAAACTCCCGTAACAACTTCTCCCCGTTCCAATTCAATATAATAATAGCTACCCGCTTCGCCATTCTAATTTTAGATTTATGATTTTAGATTTTAAATTCCAGCCGCACAAGGACACCGCTTTTTGATTTCATTCTAAATTCTAAATTTTAAATTCAAAACTTCTTCTTATGCTTCCATCTTTTATGCGACCACAGCCAAAACTCCGGCTCTTCTTGTATAAAAGATTCCAACAATCGAGTATGCATTTCCGTCAATTTTCCCTGGGGTAACTCGGATGGGTTAGCACACACATCCACGAACTCGACCTCGTAATACCCACGTTTCACCTTACGCATTCGCACCGAAACTACCGGAATATTATACTTCCGGGCAATCCGCTCCGTACCGAGCAAAACCGGGGTATCTTGATTTAAAAAGCGCATCCAGAAATTCAAATTACGTCCGTTAGGAGTCTGATCACCGATAAAGCCAGCCAGAAACAAACGATTTTCCGAACGGTAACGAGCGATAACCCTTAACGTGTCATCCTTTGCCACGAGTACCGCCCCGAACCTTGAACGAATCTGTTTCATCATACGATCCGTCACTTTATCACGAATCGGTTTATACAAAGCCAGAAAATCCGCCCCCGTTTCCCACAAACTATAAGAAGACATCCACTCCCAGTTACCATAATGCCCCAACACCCCGATCACGCTCCTTCCCTCGTTAAAATACGACTGGGGTAATTCCGTGTTCTTAAACACGCAACGTTTTCGGATTGATGCCTCGGACATATGCCACAACTTATACAATTCGATAGATAAATCAGCCAAATGTTTGTAATATTTCCGTTCAATCACCTTGATCTCCCGCAAACTTTTCTCCGGGAAAGAATTACATAAATTTGTTCTCACTACCCCACGTCGATAATGGACCACGTAATAAAGCAACAAATAGTTCAAATCCGCCACCAGATAGAGAATCCGGAGCGGAAGAAAACTGATCAACCATATAAAACCATATAGAATATACGAAAACATAAGCATCAATTATAAATGTCAAAGATACGTGCTTTACAATTGAAATCCAAAAAGAACTCTCTCTCGCTTTTTTTTACTCATTATAAATTGGCATTATCAGAATTAATCATTAATTTCGTGAGTTGAATGCGTAAAAATACGAACAGTTATGGAGCAAGAAAACTTACAACAAGCCGAAGAGTTGAATAACAACGAGCCAATTTCTCCGGATACTTTAAATGACGAAACACGAAACGAGGTTTCAGTTCAGGGTCAACCTACACCGATAGAGAAAGCCCCCGAAAAGGAAGTTCCGGTATGGGATTTCTCCAGTTTTAACACGGACGAAATTATTTCTCACATGAAGTCTTTAATTGACGATTTCCCCGTGCAACGCCTGAAGGTGCTGGATTCCCTACCCCAAGTTTTCGAGGCCCAGTACCAAAAAGAATACGATAAAGCATTAGCCGATTTTACCAAAGACGGGAGTCCGGCTGAGACATTCGACTATCAGGACAATTCTAAGGAACGCTTTTATAGCGTGTATAGGACCTACCGGGAGAAAAAATCGGAATATTACAAAAAACTGGAAGGAGAGAAAGAACAGAACTTGAAAGAAAAACTCCAGATTATCGAGGAGCTAAAAGATCTGATTCAACACGAGGAATCACTGAACAAAACATACCAGGATTTCAGAAATTTGCAAGACAGATGGAGAAACACGGGGATGGTTCCGCAAGCTCAAGCAAGCGATTTGCTGGAAACGTACCACCATCACGTGGAGAACTTCTTCAATTATATCAAAATTAACAAGGAGTTGCGGGATCTTGATCTGAAAAAAAACCTAGATGCCAAAAATGCCCTGATTGAACAAGCCAACGCTTTACTCGAAGACAATAACATCGGAAATGCCTTTCGACAACTACAATCTCTCCATTCGCAATGGAAAGAGATCGGACCGGTTGCCAAAGAAGTTCAAGAAGAAACCTGGAACCGATTCAAAGAAGTGACGGACAAGATCAACAGCGCTTACCATCGTTTCTTCGACAACCTCCGGGAAGAGCAGGACAACAACCTGAAAATCAAAGAAGAGATTTGCGTAAAACTGGAAAATTACGCATCTGTTTCCTTCGAGAAACTCTCCGAATGGAACGTGGCTACGGATACTGTTCTTGCCCTGCAAACCGAATGGAAACATGCCGGAACAATTCCACTCAAGGAACGCAATCGCCTGTATAAACGTTATCGGGCAGCTTGCGATGCCTTCTTCGAGAGAAAACGTCAATATTTCCAAGATATACAGACCTTACAGAATAAAAACTTGACCAAGAAAATAGAACTTTGCGAAAAAGTCGAGGCGTTAAAGGATAGCACGGATTGGGGTACGACCACGAAGAAAATCATCGAGTACCAAAAAGAATGGAAAACAATCGGCCCCGTATCCAAAAAAGTATCCAACAAGATATGGAACCGTTTCCGGTCTGCTTGTGATCATTTCTTTGACCGCAAATCAGCGCAATTCAAACACGTCTCTTCCGATCAAGAAAAGAATCTTGAACTGAAACGAGAACTGATTGAAGAAGTACGCAATTTCAAATTGACCGGCAATAACGATGATGACATCGAGGCTTTGAAAGCCTTCCAAACCCGCTGGGCAGAAATCGGATTTGTTCCGATCAAAGAAAAAGAAACCGTTCAAAACGAATTCCGTAAACTAATCAACGATCACTTTGATCAGCTTGACATCGACGAATTCGAGAAAAATATCGAACGATTTAAGTCCAAAATCAACACGTTCGACAACAGTGATGACAAGGACAGCAAGATCATTCAAGAAAGAGAAAAATTAGTCAACAAGATCAAGCAACTGGAAACAGACCTTCACGCTTGGGAAAACAATATTGGATTCTTCTCCAAATCAAGTAATTCCGAGAGCCTGGTCAAAGAATTTTCCAACAAGATCGAGAGCGCTCGCCACAAACTGGCATTAATGCAAGAAAAGCTGAGACTCATCGATGGCATGATTTAAGTCGAGACCATCAAACACAAAAAGAGGCATTTCAAAAATGCCTCTTTTTATGTTTGTATGATATTTTTTCTTACTTTTGTCGTTAAGTTTCAACATACTTGTTCCATTTGATTGTTATTCATTGAATAACAAAAAGTTCAAGTATTTTCAAACCGTTGGATGTATAATATAGAAATAACTATAAAATATTTATATCGTGTCAACAAAATATGTTTTCGTTACGGGTGGAGTTGCTTCTTCTTTAGGAAAAGGAATTATTGCTTCCTCATTAGCAAAACTGCTCCAATCAAGAGGTTATAAAGTTGCAAACCAGAAATTGGACCCGTATATCAATGTCGATCCCGGAACCTTGAATCCTTATGAACACGGCGAATGTTATGTGACCAATGACGGGGCAGAAACCGATCTGGACTTGGGACACTACGAAAGGTTCACAAATATCCCGACGTCCCAGGCGAACAACATCACGACTGGACGCATCTACCAAAACGTGATCACGAAAGAACGTCGCGGTGATTATCTAGGCAAAACAGTACAAATCATCCCGCATATCACGGATGAAATCAAACGAAATATAAAACTCCTCGGGGCAAAAGGGGATTACGACGTGGTAATCACTGAAATCGGAGGTACAGTCGGTGATATTGAATCCTTACCGTTCATCGAGGCCGTTCGCCAATTACGTTGGGAGCTGGGTGAAAAATCCGTGTTCATCCATTTGACTTTGGTCCCCTACCTGAGTGCCTCTGGTGAGTTGAAAACCAAACCCACACAGCACTCGGTTAAAGCCCTCCTCGAAAACGGGGTACAACCGGACATCATCGTGTTGCGCACGGAACATGAATTGGGTTCAGATCTGAGGAGAAAAGTTGCTCTTTTCTGTAATGTTGACCCGAAAGCCGTTATCCAATCCATAGACGTTGACACTATTTACAAGGTACCGATCAAAATGCGGGAAGAAAAACTAGATGAAATCGTTCTTTCCCAGCTTGGATTACCTTTAAAACACGAGCCGGACTTGGAATCATGGGAACGTTTCCTATACAAATTCAAAAACTATAATCGCAAAGTCACCATCGCCCTCGTCGGGAAATACGTGGAGTTACACGATGCCTATAAATCTATCGTGGAATCATTCATCCACGCCGGGGCTGCTAATGATTGTAAGGTAAATATTAAATGGGTACACAGCGCACACGACATCAACGTGGAAAACGTGTGTGACATATTCAAAGATGTAGACGGTATTCTCGTGGCTCCCGGATTCGGACAACGAGGAATTGAAGGAAAACTTCTTGCCATCGAATATGCCCGAACCAACAATATCCCTTTCCTAGGAATATGCCTGGGTATGCAAATGGCTGTTATCGAATACGCTCGTAACGTGCTGCACCTGGACGGAGCCGATTCCACGGAAATGGCCCCGAAAACCAAATACCCGGTTATCGACTTGATGGAGTCTCAGAAAGAAGTTACAGACAAAGGGGGAACCATGCGTTTAGGAGCATACAAATGCGTGCTGAAAGAAGGATCTAAAGCGATTGAGGCTTACGGGACAAAAGATATTGAGGAAAGACATCGCCATCGTTACGAATTCAACGGCAAATACACCGAACAATTCGAACAGGCCGGAATGATCACGACAGGAGTTAATCCGGACACGGGATTAACTGAGATCGTGGAAATCCCGACCCATAAATGGTTCGTGGGTACACAGTTCCACCCCGAATACAAGAGTACCGTAACCAACCCGCATCCTCTATTCGTGGCATTTGTGAAAGCCTGTCTATCATAACAGTTAAAAGATAAAAACTAAAAGATAACAGTTAAAAATTAAAAACCTAATATTAAAATATGGATAGAAATACAATAACCGGTTTAGTAGTCATCGCACTCATACTAATCGGCTACTCTTATTTCATGAGTCCTTCCAAAGAGGAACTGAAAGCTATGCATGTCCGGGACTCCATTGCACGGGTTGAAGCCCAACGGGCCGCGGCCTTGGAGAAAGAACGCCAAGCAGATTTTGCAGCACAACAACAAAATACAGAAACACAGCAAGCTGGAACAGAGGCCATCTTCAAACAGGATTCACTGCCGGTAGAACAATACACCCTGGAAAATAACAAAATCAAATTACACATCAACACCAAAGGGGGATGCATTGACTATGTTGACCTAAAAGGATACCGTACACACGACTCTCTCCCGTTGATTCTGTGGAAAGACCACAAGAGTTCCATGGGTTTGAACTTTTACGCCCGGAACAAGCAAATCAACACGGCAGATCTAATTTTCGTTCCAAACACGAATCAAAAAGAACTAAATGCCGAGGGGGCAGAACAAGTACTCACGATGCGGGCCTACGTGGATGAAAACAAATACCTCGAATTCGAGTACAAATTAGCTCCGGATTCTTACATGGTTGATTTCAACATCAACACGTACAATCTGAATGACGTTATCGCCTCGAACACGAACTTCCTCACGTTATACTGGGGAGTAGATATGCCCCAGCTTGAAAAAAGTAGGGATTTTGAAAGCCGTTATACCGGGGTATACTACAACTTCTCAAATAATGATGTAGAACATCTTTCCTTGACCGGAGACGAGAAAGTAGACTTGCCGACAAGCGTGAAATGGGTGGCTTACAAACAACAATTCTTTTCCTCTGTACTTATCGCAAACGAGTCATTCCCGAACGTGTTGGTCTCCACGGCCAACAACACAACCCCAGGCTTTTTGAAAACGGCAGATGCCGAAATTTCATTGCCTTACTCCGGGAAAGCCATTGAAAAATACGATATGCGTTTCTACTTCGGGCCCAACTCCTACCCGACTTTGAGAGAATACGGTAAAGATATCGAACTCCCCAAATTGGTTGACCTCGGGTGGAAATGGATCGCCTGGTTCAACCGTTACGTTGTAATTCCGATTTTCAACTTCTTAGAAACCAACGTGACTTTGAATTACGGTCTGATCATCTTCCTGTTGACCTTGATCATCAAACTCGTTCTTTTCCCGCTGACATACAAATCATATATGTCACAAGCCAAGATGCGTGTCTTGAAACCACAGATTGACGAGATCAACAAGAAAATCCCTGCCGACAAAGCCATGGAACGCCAGCAAGCCGTCATGAAACTGTACAAGAAAGCAGGAGTGAACCCCATGGGAGGATGCCTACCGATGCTTTTGCAGATGCCTATATTGATCGCCCTCTTCTACTTCTTCCCCGGAGCCATCGAACTGCGCCAGAAGAGTTTCTTGTGGGCCACCGACTTGGCATCATACGATTCCATCGCCACGCTGCCCTTCACCATTCCGTTCTACGGGAACCATGTCAGTCTGTTCTGTTTGTTAATGACAATCACGAACATCCTGTATATGTGGTACAATAGTAAGAACCAACCGCAGAATGACCAGATGAAAGGAATGCAAGTGATGATGTATATTATGCCGATCATGTTCCTATTCATCTTCAACAGTTATTCCTCCGGTTTGAGTTACTACTATTTCATTGCCACATTGATCACGATCGTTCAAACTTGGGCTATCCGGAAATTCGTGAACGACGAAAAACTATTGAAACAAATAGAACTCGCCAAAACGAAACCCGTGAAAAAATCCAAATTCCAACAAAAACTGGAAGAAATGCAACGAATGCAAGAACAACGTATGAAACAGATGCCGAAAAAGAAATAAGGTACTACAAATAACATTAACGAGGGAGTGATTATATTTAATGACTCCCTCGTTTTATAAGCACTAATTCAAAAAACTCCCCAATTGTCGATACAACGATATGAATTCCTCAAAAGACAAACTTACTGATTCCAATTCGTTCACATTAATATTGTAACTGATCTCTACCTCCCGATCTTCCACCTTATCAATACACTTTCGAACATAAGGTGGTGTCATGAAATGTGTAGTTCGGGAATCTTCATTCACTCTAAAATAAATTTCCCGACCAGACAGAACAGGAGAGTAATCCGCAACATCCCAACAAACCTTCCGATTTCCATTCTCGCCATACGTTTTCAAAAATTCAGCAATAACATCTGCCACCCTTTTCAGTTGATCAGCAGACATACAATTCAAACTAGATTCAAACGAGTCAAGACTATAGTCTACAAAAAACACTTCCTTGCGTACATCAAAATTTATACTCTTATCTATACTAATCGGATATCTGTTATACCCTTTAATATTGCAGTCAAAAGGAGCTTTTTCCCGCTTGATGAATAAACCGACAGCTTTGTAAAGTTCTTCGAGTTGCCCATACGTCATACCATAGATTTCACTTTTTCCCACAGTCATACAATAAGTCGTAGTTTCCGTGACAGGTTTATCATTACTGACAACTTTTTGCTTCTGTTTCTTAAACACCCGCTTCAGCTCTTTTTCCTGATGACAAAGGAATTGTTGCATCTGACAAATAAAATCATACCATTCCGTGAAATAACAGATCGAAGATATAAAGCCATTTGACGCATCAATAACAGCCTCATTCTCTTGCTTTGACTGTTTAGCGTTAGCAACATAATAAGCACAAGCTTTTTGTATTTTTCTACACTCTATACTCCATGGACGACGAAGTACCCGGAAAAGATTATTGAGATGGCAAATACAATTATAGATCGTTTCCAACGGATCTTCAGAAACCAAATCCACATTACATTTTTTAAGATCCTCGACCATTTGTCGGTAAAAACAATTCTCGGTTAAGAAATCGGAAAGATATTCATCGTCTGTAAATTTTTCCGACACATTCGATGCTGGGATAAAACTACTATTTCCCATAATTCTGACTATTAATTGATTGCCCATCTACGTTCAACGACATATTCTCCGCTTTCAATAACTCATTCAATTCACACGCTTGACGCTGATGATATTGTAAAAATCGACCAAGTAACACCCGAAAGCGAGAATTATTTAACACAAAAGTAGTCCAATCTCCCCATACTTCTATTATCCGTAATCGTTCCTTTTTAGAAATACCCTCGGTAGCCAAATATTGCAGAACAGCTTTTTGTACAACCGTGATTTCATTTGCCCATGAACGATCGAATACGGTCAACATCTCAATCAAACTCGTGTTTCTTCTTTGGAGAGTCACAAGTCCCGCTTTATCCGTCATTCCCGGTGACGCAATCGGATACATCATTTCGAGTTGTTTCGAATAATACTCCATCAATTTTTGTTTCTCCTCAATTGATAACTGATTTGCTACCCGCCTAGGTACTTCCATGTCTACCGCAGACACACGGTTTACATCTTCTTCCATAATAATATGTATTAATTTTGACGGGTATTCCAAAAAGAACGGTCCCGCCTGACCCGTTGCATATCACTTCGAGGAAGCTGGGGACACATTAATGCTCCCCACGGGGGTACGGAACCGAATATCGGCAATAGCAGCAGGCAAAAAAATGCCTGCCACTAAAATTGAAGCAGGTTTACTGCTCCCTCGAATATGATATGCATTACAAATATACAATATTTTTAAACAAAGCCAACAACAACATGAGAATAAATTCATCAAAATGCAACTATATACCCTAATCTATGAGAATTCCTATGGTAACGCAGCCACGAAAATTTATCGTTACTCCCTTGTTGCCTCCCGGTAGTCTAATTCCAATGGTATATCACTGTGTCACAAACACTCTCCAGCTACCATCTTTCTCTCCACGCTCTACATATTTCTTAGAAATCAGCTGATCTAGCAGCTTCTGAATAGCTGTCACACTGATGCCCGTTTCCTCTTTCATATCTGCAAGCGTTAGAGTGGGCTGTGTTCGCATAGCGTTCAGTATCTTCGTATAATTAGGTGTTCGGAATGCAATTCTCTCCCCGTCATACCACCATACATTTTCATTCCTTTCGCTCACAAACAACACATCATTATAAACTTCGGTTGCCACCAAAGCATTGAAATATTTCAAAAAAGGACGGATGTCTTTAATATCTGCATGAGCACCATCGCTAGGCTCAGGGCCAACTTCAAGATCTGCCTGATGCAAAGCTTCCAGATATTCACTCTTTTTGCGACTACGAACCACAATCATTGGATAGTCGTGGCGAGTTAAAATAAAATTCACCATCAGTCGGGCGATACGACCGTTACCATCCTCGAAGGGATGAATACGTATATATCGGTAGTGAAACAGCGCAGCCAACTCTACCGGAGAGAGTTTCCCATCTTGTTCTGCCGCATTATACCAGTCAACCAAGTCCCCCATCAGCCCCGGAGTTTCTTCTGGTGAGGCATATTCAAATCGGTCTCCATATCGTGTAATAACACTATTAGGACGTGTCTTATACTGTCCTGCATGAATTACATAACTTGTCTGTATTCCACCAGGCAAATTACGATATACAGTGTAATCCTCTCGCAATATGGTCTTATGCAATGTCCGGATAAAATTCTGTGTCAATGGCATTCCTTTCACCACAGCCTCTTCTGTCATCATCCGTAATCCTACATTACTTGCGGTCATTTCTTGTACATCACGCACATCAGCCTCCCCAATCACCTTAGCGAAAAGAAGCAGAATTTCCGTCTGTCCATAAGTCAATGTATTACCTTCAATATGATTACTATTGTAGTTGAAGTCCACGGTAAAACGGCGGCGAAGCCTTTCCTTATCCTTCTCCGACAGTGGCTGCAAATCCTGCCATGCAGCCAGCGCCTTCTTTACATTAAGATACTTCATACGGATTTATATTTATCAATTGACGTAACAAAGGTACTAAAAGTTTCAGAAATGGTTATAATGATACAACCATTTTCTAATTCATTTTGCATAACATCTACTTATAAAAAGGAAGTACTATCACAAGGGATCTCGAAAATAACAAATGAAGGTATTCTTTTTGTCAACAAGCAAGCTCTCATGGGAATTAATTTGTGCATCAACTTTTATAATCATAACTTTTAGATACCACTACGGCGAAAAATAGACACAATTCAATAAAAGTACAAATGGTAACTCGAATATTTCAAATCCGAGTTACCATTTACACCATTTTACAGATAGCATCAAACTAAATCTGCTTCAACAAATTTATCATCTCGATAGCCGTAGTTACCGCCTCGAAACCCTTGTTTCCAGCTTTTGTTCCGGCTCTTTCAACAGCTTGTTCAATCGTATCGGTAGTCAAAACACCGAAAATAATCGGGGTTCCCGTTTGCAGCCCGACATTAGCAATTCCTTTGGTTGCCTCGTTAGCCACCATATCGAAATGAGGTGTTGCCCCACGAATCACTGCACCCAAGCAAACAACAGCATCATACTTTTTCGTCTCGGCCATCTTCTTAGCCACTAACGGAATTTCAAAAGCACCCGGCACCCAAGCTAGATCAATATTTGCCTCATCACCACCATGACGTTTAAAAGCATCTAACGCTCCACCTAACAATTTACTCGTGATAAACTCGTTAAAACGTCCTGCAACGATACCAATTCGTTGGCCTTCTGCCAATAATTTCCCTTCCAGTAAATTCATAGTCTCTATATTTATTTATTTTCTAATCCTTCTTTCAATTTCTCGATCTCTTCCCGTTGACGCACGTGGATCATATGTCCCATCTTCTTGTACTTCGTGTACATATAAAACTCGTTCTTTTCGTTACAAGTCATTTCAATCGGCTCACGTCCCACGATTTCAATACCGTATCCAGTCAAACCATTAATTTTTAACGGGTTATTCGTCATCAAGATCATTTTCTTCACACCCAGATCTGCCAAAATCTCTGCCCCGGTGCCGTATTCACGCAAGTCAGCTTTAAACCCAAGAGCAATATTCGCCTCCACGGTATCCATCCCTTCATCCTGTAAGTGATAAGCCTTCAACTTATTAATCAAACCGATACCCCGACCTTCTTGACGCATATACAACAATACTCCCCGACCTCTCTCTCCGATCCGACGCATGGCCTCGGCCAGCTGGTCTCCACAATCACAACGCAAAGAACCGAACACGTCTCCCGTCAAACACTCCGAATGCACCCGACACAACACCGGCTCCCCATCCGTCACGTCCCCCTTCACCAATGCAATATGATGTTCCCCGTTGATTTTATTCACGTACCCGTAAGCCTTAAAGTCCCCATACTTCGTCGGCAGATCGGCCTCCGTTACCCGCTCTACCAAAATCTCGGTTTTTCTGCGGTAAGTAATCAAATCCGACACCGTTATCATTTTCATATCATGTGCCTTAGCAAACTCCTTCAATTCCGGGGTACGCATCATCGTTCCGTCTTCCCGCATAATCTCACAACACAGACCACACTCTTTCAATCCGGCTATCCGCATCAAGTCCACTGTAGCCTCCGTGTGTCCCATTCGCTCCAACACGCCCCCCTTCTTTGCCTCCAACGGGAACATATGTCCAGGACGACGGAAATCTTCCGGTTTCGCATCATCTTCTACCGCCTTCATCGCAGTCACGGAACGCTCCAACGCAGAAATTCCCGTGGTCGTGTCCACGTGATCGATTGACACCGTGAACGCCGTGCAATGGTTATCCGTGTTCGTGGCAACCATCTGTTCCAACCCCAACTTCTTGGTCAAGGCCTTGCTCATCGGCATACAAATCAATCCTTTAGCATAAGAAGCCATGAAGTTCACGTTCTCCAACGTGGCAAACTCGGCCGCACAAATCAAATCTCCCTCGTTCTCCCGATCCGGGTCATCCACGGCGATAATCATCTTTCCGGCTCTCAAATCTGCAACAGCCTCTTCAATCGTACTAAATTTAAATTCTTCCATATCTTAATACTCTTAAATTTGTCTCCCTAAACTTTTAGTTTTTATCTTTTAACTTTTAACTTCCTAAAATCCATTCGCCAGCAAAAAATCCAATGTCAACCCACCTTTCGGCTCTACCGGGGCTGCCGGACGCATTAATTTTTCCACGTATTTAGCAATCACGTCATTTTCCAAATTTACCACATCACCTATCTTTTTCTTCACTAACGTCGTCTCATCCTGCGTGTGAGGTATAATGGAAACCGTAAAACCCGTATCCGTCACGGCCACGACCGTTAGGCTGATCCCGTCAATCGTGATAGAACCTTTATCCACGATATAGCGCAACAGCTCTGCCGGGGCAGAAATCGTAATCCAAATGGCATTTTCGTCTCTCTCTCTCCCTACAATCTTCCCCAGCCCGTCAACATGACCCGACACGATATGTCCCCCCAAGCGCCCGTTCAACGTCAACGCTCTCTCCAAATTCACCCGATCCCCAACGTGCAGTTCTCCCAAATTGCTACGTGACATCGTCTCCGGCATCACATCGGCACAGAAACTCCCGTTAGCAAAAGAGATCACCGTCAGGCAAACCCCGTTCGTGGCAATACTATCCCCCACGTGCAAATCCTCCAACACCTTCTTTGCCTGCACTTCCAACACCACACTCCGGTTTCCCCGCTTGATTCCCCGTATGGTTCCTATTTCTTCGATTATACCTGTAAACATCTTAATTTTAGATTTACAATTTATGATTTTAGATTTCCTCGCTCAATGCCCTCACTTTTTTAATCACGAAATCTATTATCTTTTAGTTTTTAACTTTTAGTTTTAAAAGAACATCATCACCGATATTCAATACGTTTTTCAATTCGAGGTTTATGGCATCAGCCATTTTCTCCACTCCCGTACCTTCCACCGGAGTCTTGGCACTCATACCGCCCACGATCTTTGGGGCAACAAAAGCATACAATTCATCCACAAGCCCTTCGGACAAAAACGTGTAATTCAAATTTCCCCCTCCTTCCAACAAAATAGAGTCAATCCCGAACTGTCCCAATAGTTCCAATAAATTCCTGACATCAACAAGTCCTTCCTTCTCCTCGCAAAGCAACATCTCCACACCTGCTTCCCGCAAGGCTTTTACTCTCTCTTCCGGAGCAAAACGAGTATAGGCCACGATCGTGCGATACTCTTCGGCCGTCTGCACAAGCTGGCTCTCCAAGGACAAGCGAGCATTACTATCTACTACCACTCGTATCGGCTGCCTAACACCACGCCCCTCAATTCGGCAATTCAGCAAGGGATCATCCGCCACGGCTGTTCCGATTCCAACTAATATGGCCATAAAACGATGTCTCAACTCATGCACGTAAGCTCGTGCCTCCGCTCCCGTAATCCATTTGGAATCGCCTGTACGAGTCGCAATCTTCCCGTCCAGCGTCATCGCCGCTTTCAGCGCCACCCAAGGCAATCTTGTCGATATATATTTCAAAAATACTCGATTCTGTTCCCGTAAAGCCTCTTCCTCAATCCCGCAAACGACCTCGATTCCAGCCTCTCTTAAAAAAGCAATCCCTTTACCCGCTACCAACGGATTAGGATCTTCCATCCCGATCACCACACGGGCAATCCCATGTTCGATGATTGCCTCCGTACAAGGGGGTGTCTTTCCATAATGACAACAAGGTTCCAACGTCACATACATCGTGGCACCCTCCGCAGAAACCGTACAATTCTTGAAAGCGTTCCTCTCCGCATGCCATTCACCGCATCTCTCGTGCCATCCTTCCCCGATCACCTTTCCCCCCTTCACGATCACGGCTCCCACCATCGGGTTCGGATTCGTGAATCCTACTCCCCGTTCGGCAAGCTCCATCGCCCGTCGCATATATTCAATATCTTCCTGTCTCACCATGTTCAAAACCTCCTAAAAAAATACCCCGAATGCATACACATTCGGGGCATAAATTTATATTGTACTAATATAATATCAATTACAACTAAATATCTCCTCTATCATCCGGACTTTAACCGTCGGTTTCAGAATTTCACTGAATCAGTCCCTCGAAAGGGAGTCGCGGACTATAACCGCCGGTAGGGAGTTGCACCCTGCCCCGAAGAAACATTTTACAAACGCAAAAATAGAAATAATTCTAATGATAACAAACAAGTAAAGAATAATTCATGAATTTTTTCTGTATTCACTTGCTCACAACGCTTCAATTAGATCCACCACCCCCGCTTTCTTCAATATATACATCCCGATCCGTTCGTCGGAAACTCCTTCCCGTAAACAATACGTGTAGCGGGGCTCTCCCGTCGTCATGTCTATTTCAAAGAAACGGAAACATACCGAAGGAAACGGTTTTAAAAACTCCGCCACCTCGACAATATGTGTTGAAATCATAAATACCCCATATTTCAACCGGGCCAATCCACCAATCACCGCACAAGACGCATCATACGCATCCTTCACGTTAGTTCCCCGGAACAGTTCATCAAAAACAACCACCACGTTCTGCAAATCCCGCACTTGTTCCACGATATATTTTACCCGGGCGACCTCATTATAATAATGACTATACCCTAACGACAAATTATCCGACAAATTAATCGTGGTAAACAATCCTTTAAACACGGACAATTCCATCCGGGCTGCCGGCACGGGTAATCCGCAATGAGCCAAATAAACTGCCACCCCGAAAGCCTTCATGCAAGTGGATTTTCCCGCCATATTTGGCCCTGTTAGGAAACATAGATGTTGCCGATCATCAAATAATACGTCATTCTTCACCGGATTTTCCAAAAACAAGTGATACAATCCCTCGATCCTCACCGTTCTCCCACTTTCCGTGAAAATCGGAAACGTCAACTCCTCCCCTTTAGTCATAATCCCCAACGATCGTAAAGCATCCAGCATATATAAGGTATCCAGCACAACACGAACCCCATCAAGTTCTTTCCCCCGAAAATAAAGATCCAGGCTTTCTCGTGTCCAAAAAGAATCTTTTTTCTGGTTCACCAAGTATTGCATCCCCTCACGGGCAAGCGTTTCTTTCACCCTCTGTTGCATATCCCTTATCATCTCCGGCACTCTCCCCGCTGGCAACTCGTCCATAAAAGTCCCCAACTCACGGATAAGCCGCCCAAGATACGGGACTGCGCGTTGGCGCAGATAACAATCGTTATCCGGTTTTAACCATCCTTTCACCGCCCGACTCGTTAAATGATACATATTGCGTTGAGGCACATCCTCCTGTTGCAGGTAAACCTCGATAAAACTCAATTCTTCCCGACGAATATCCAAAAAGAATGGCAATTGCCCCAGATAGCGAATCGCCTCTACTCGAGCCCGGATTTTATTGACATCTGTCAACGGACTCTCCAACATCTTTCTTATACAAGCCTTTCCCCCGTCAGAGCAAGCGGTATTGAAACAAGAGAAAATACTTTTCCCATCCAAAGCTTGATTGAATAACTCTAAGTCATTCAACGTCTGTTCGTCTATCTTAAACTCCATTTGTATTCCTTATATATCCTAACAATTCGAGATCCTCTCGTCCATTGACCCGCCAAATTTTACCACTTCTCAAAATAAATAACTCATCACTAATATCTATCACGTCCTCAAAATAATGGTCGGTGATCACGATCCCTTTCCGTTTCTTCTCCCGTTGGATCACCTCTTTCATCTTCTGCACGTGTAGGGGCATCATAAAAGAAAATGGCTCATCCAACAAACAAAATTTCGAATCCGAGGCTAACACCGCGTACACTTCAATAATCCTTCGCTCTCCCGTGGAAAAAGCTTTCATCCGCTTCCGGGCCGTCCCTGCAAAATCGGGGAAATCTTTCACGAAACTCTCGAACGCTACACCGAAATCATCAAACACCTGTTTCACGGACAATCCCGGTAACACAAAACTCTGTTGCAAAAGATAACGCATATCTTCCGGCCTCCTCTCTCTTGTCAACAAGGCCTTCCCGTCAATAGCCACGTATTGGTCCTTCAACCTCAATTCCCCGTAAATTACTTTCATCAGACAACTCTTTCCTCCCCCATTCCTCCCGAGGATACCGACCACCTCTCCCGTTTCACAATGCAGACAAGCATCCCACAACACGCGATTAAACCCGTATTCCAAGTAAAGATTACTTACATCAAGCGTATGCATGATTACAACTGATAAGCGATTAACATACACCCCACGTACGTCAAGAAGTCAAACGCCAAGGCCACGCTCCAGAGCCTTCTGCTCGACATCCCCACGTTCTTGTAATAATAAAAGAAATGTCCCAATTTTCGTTTTGCGGTAAACCGGATAAATACCATCGTGGCCACCTTGAACCAAAAGGTAGCCACAACAATCACCGCCACCACAGCCGGAGACTTCATTCGATATATGAACATAATCAATCCACAGGCAAGCGACACGGCAAGAGCGGAAACTGCAAACATCTCGTAGAACGAGACATATAACCGGACTCCCCGTTTCACGTCCATCACATCCGTTTTTGCATCATCTTCCACGTATCCGTAATTAGGAAACTCTCCTCCATCTGGTCAATCATCTCCATGAATTTCGAGATCGGCACGGCAAAAGACAATAGATTACTGCCCGTACATAACCTTGCAGACGGGTCGAACATCCCAAGCACGGCCCTTTTCGTCCCTTCTACTTGTTCCCGGTAAGGATAGTAAATAATAGAAGTACATCCTGCCCCGAAAGGAGAGATCACTGCCTCCTGCTTTGAACTATCAAAACCCGCTAACGTGAAAAGTCCCGAAATAACATCCGCCGGGGCAAAAAAGAACACGGCTTCCGGCTCGTCCTGTTCCGACAAGTGATCCCAACGTTTGAACACAAGGCAATCGCCCTTTCTCGGAAGTTCATGAACTGTTTTCAAAAAAGCATTCACCTGTTCCGGTGTCCGTTTATAGCGCTCGCAGCGAGGTGTATTTTCCCCGTGAGAAAGAAAATACTCGAAGCCCTCCCTCATGTTTTTACTAAATCCGAGGTAAAACTTTCCCCCGCCACACCCCACAGACTCCGGTAAGAAACAAAGTGATTCACCTTTACGAACTCGCCCAAGCTGGGCTATGATACAAGTGTGCCCCATCGCCTTCTTCACGATCGTGGCGTTATTATTTTCCTTTGAATAATAGAATGCAACAGGAAGCTCCGCGTCATTAAAATATTTTCTCCAAAGAGCAATAAACTGATCTCGCTTAACAATGTCCATAACCCTTTCAATTTTAGTATCAAGCAAATATAAATTATTTTTTGGTTAAAAACAAATCCATATAAGCAATAATCCTGTTCCTAGCCCCCTTCCGATTCATTCCTTCTTTAGGCACGCTTAGTCGTCTCACCGTACTCTCCTTAGTGTCTCCTGTATATATACGTGACATATCAAGGAAATACCGACCTTTAATTGACTGTTCAGCCCGATACACTTCCCGTTGATTTCCCGTTGACTTGCTAACGAGACACCGGCGCAAGCGCACTACAATATAGGCGAGATCCCCTATAAAAACATCCCCGGATCGGCGATATAGCCAACCCGGGGAATCATATCATAAAAACTCATCTATTACCAGATAGAAGCTCTTTTTTCAACTGGCAAATATAAAGCATCGCCCTCTTTCACTCCAAAAGCATCGTACCACATGCTAATATGAGGAAGCGCAGCATTCACACGCCACCGTCCCAAAGAGTGAGGATCGGATTTTGTTTGCAAACGGATTTGCTCGTCACGGATATTACCTGCCCACACGTTTCCGTATGAAAGGAAGAAACGTTGCTCCGGAGTAAAACCATTCTCGTCTTTCCCAAGCGGATTCTCGGTCATGGCCTTTTGTAAAGCCAAATATGCAACCTGCAAACCACCATGATCGGCAATATTCTCCCCTAAGGTCAATTCTCCGTTAGCCATCAAGCCGGGCAATACCTCTATCTTATTAAAGTAATCCACTAACACTTGAGCTCGCTCCTTGAAATTTTTAGCGTCTTCCGACGTCCACCAGTCCTTCAAGTTTCCATCCTTATCATATTGACGACCTTGATCATCAAACCCGTGAGTCATTTCGTGACCGATAACCACGCCAATAGCACCATAATTACAAGCATCATCAGCATTCATATCAAAGAATGGATATTGAAGAATCGCCGCCGGAAAACAAATTTCATTCGTCGTCGGGTTATAATAAGCATTTACCGTCTGAGGGGTCATCAACCACTCGTCCTTATCTACCGGCTTACCAGCCTTGGCAATCATCTTATCGTAATCAAAATGATTAGAACGCACGATATTATCCCAATAAGAATCATTTTTAATCTCCAGATTAGAATAGTCCCTCCACTTATCAGGATAACCGATCTTCACGTGGAAAGCAGCTAATTTCTCCAAGGCTTTCACTTTTGTCTCTTCACTCATCCATTCCAAACCTTGAATACGTTCACCCAAAGCTTTCTGCAAGTTAGCCACCAACTTCGTCATACGTTCTTTAGCTGCAGCCGGAAAATATTTCTCGGTATACATTTGGCCCACGGCCTCTCCCAACACACCATTCACCGTACTCACGGCACGTTTCCAACGCGGTTGCATTTCCTTCCTACCGGAAAGAGTCTTCCCGTAGAAATCAAAATTCTGAGCCACGAAAGCATCACTCAAATAAGAAGAAGCCGCATTGATCACGTTCCATTGCAAGTATGACTTCAACACGTTCAAATCCTCTTTTTTCAACAAATCGGCAACCGTTTTAATCTCGCCCATCTGTCCCACGTTCACATCCTGCAAATCCTTCAATCCGATCGTCGTGAAATAAACATCCCAGTTAATTTCCGGAACTTCTTTCTTTAATTGAGCAACAGTGATCTTGTTGTAGTTGGCATACGGGTCACGTAATTCTACGGCCGACTTGGAATTCTCGGCCAAACGAGTCTCCACTTTCATCACGTTAGCAGCAGCCTTTTGTGCCTCATCGGTAGTAAATCCTGCCAACTGGAACATTTTACCCACATGCTCTTCAAATTTCGCACGAATCTCCTTCGTGTGGTCGTCATTATCCAGGTAATACTCACGCTCACCCAAGCTCAAACCTCCCTGGTATAATTGTGCTATATTCATGGAACTGTTCATCTCATCAGCTCCCACGTATAACCCAAAGAACGGTCCGAAACCATCCCGATGCATCGTGGCAACTTTCTGCGATAACACACCCCGATCCTCAATCGCAGCCAACTGATCCAAGTATCCCTTGATCGGGGCCACCCCATCCGCGTTCAACTTAGTGCTATCCATGGCTATATTATACAAATCACCCACTTTCTGGGCGACACTTCCCGGTTGAGCTTGTTGTTTCGCCAGCTCCTCGATCAAACTCTTGATCTGGGTACGATTATTTTCAGCCAGTTGATCAAACGAACCGAATCTGGAATACTCATCCGTAAGCGGGTGCGCTTTCATCCAACCTCCACACGCATACTGATAAAAATCATCTCTCGGATTAGCGGTTTGATCCAGGTTTGCAAGACGAATCCCGCCTTTCTGTTCTGCCTCTTTTTTACTATTGCAACTTGTAGCCATCAATGCCAAAGCAATAAAAGGTAAATAAAATTTTGTTCTCATATAATTAGTTTTCTAGTCTTCTCGTCATAACGGGAAAGTATAAACACCCCACGTTTACCATCCGTACCAAGCATCTTTCAATTCACCGACAGAGATGGATTCTAGGTTCTGTCCATGTTCATCAAACCACTCCCGTACGATTTCCCGTTCTTCCGGGGTCACGCTACCACGTTCACGCGTGATAAATCCACCACATACCTTGGAATTCCAACCGCCCCCCATCTCCAAAGAATGTTCATTCAACAAATGGGCCAACTCCTGCAACCATTCTTCAACCACTTGCATCTCCGTATCTGTCTTAAATTTAGCATCAAAAGAAAATCCCAGTTCCCGGAACTCCCCTTTATGCAATTTCTTACGCAATCTCTTTTTCATATCCTATATTATTTTATTATTCTAGTTCAACTCGTATATCCCGTAGCCCCATATCACTGTTATTGTTAGCAGGATGAGCCATTTCAAGATTACAGTCGTGAATTTCCCCGGAATAGAGCTTCATCGGTTTCAATCGAAGTCTATACATCGCTTGTTTCACGTTTGTATTCATCAAATAGGTTACTTCTGTCCCGTAACGATTGTGTAATTTCACTACCAACTGGTTATCTCCTTTTTTCAAATGTAGTTTTATCACCTCATTGGTCCGAGGTATTCCCCCCACATACGTACGCAACAACACATCCTTACCATTCAAGGCTACCTGCACCCCGTCGGCAACCCCTAATTCAACCAGTACATCCTGCTCCCGGTCACTCGTAAACTTGTGCAACACGTGTATCGATTGTTTTTCCCGCATCGGAACATTCAAAGCTTTTCCCGCTCTGAAATCATCCCACGAACGCCACCCCTCCGCATTCACGTTTATCTCTTCTTTTATCCCCCCAATATTACCATTGAAACGATCCGCTTGAGGCTCGTGTATATACACTTTACCCCACGTAATTCCTTCCGGATGATTGTTCAACTGCTGCACTTCCCCGCCCGTCAACGTCGCCACCTGCTCTTTCCCGTCAACAACCAAACGGAGTTCTTTTCCCTGATCTCCTGCCGTGTAAATAATTGTCGGAGTTATTGTTTTCCCGAGTTTCTTGAAATGCCAGCTAAAACCGACCGTACTCCGGAAACTGGAATAATAATCCATACTAGAATAAGCATACACGGGAATAGCATTCACTGCCGACAATTCGCTCGTTTCAAGCACCTGATCGGGAACAACCCGGAATGTTCCGGCAAACTCCAGCTTCACCACGATCATGCCCCGGTCCGGCTTCACATCCCCGGGAATATTTACCGACACGGACTGCCCATCCTGTTTCAAGCTCAAAGCCTTCTCGTCAGCTAACAAACTCGCTTTTTTCGCTTTCCCGATCAACCCGTTCAAAACAATCTCCCGGTTAGTCGGAACCTTCTCAACAAACAAATAAAGATTATTCCCCTTACAGGTAATATCCCCCCACTCAACAGCGTGATCAAAAGGATTAGCCGTTGTATTATAAATTGCCTCCCCGTAACGTTTCATCCATTTTCCCATGGCTAACAAGGCATCCCGCTCAAACTCCACCACAGAGCCATCCCCTCTTGGACCAATATTCAGCAAGAAGTTACCCCCTCGACTTACCACCTTCACCAAACTACGTAATTTCTCATCAATCTTTTTATCCAAACTTCCCCGTTCCTGCCAAGAACGGTAACTCCACGTCTCATCAAAAAACGAGGCCGGAGTCTGCCAAGGCACACCGATCTTATAATCCGGATAAGCATTATCCGCCATCACGGCAAAATCTCCCCGGTCATTTCCCAAACGCCCGCTCACCATACACTGCGGTTGTAAACGATTCACAAGATCATATAACTCTTTACTCTGTTGTCCGCTCAAAGAGCCCATATCAAACCAAATTTCTGAAATCGGACCGTAATTCGTCATGATCTCTTCTACCTGATGCATACTGAACACATGATGCTCTTTTGAAATCGCATCTGCATTATGAGGCGTAATACCATTACCCGGGAAGTTCCAATCAATTAATGAATAATAAACCGCAAACTTTACCCCCTGCCGCCGGCAAGCATCCGATAACTCTTTCATCACGTCCCGCTTGAAAGGAGTTGCATCCACAACATTATATTTCGTGTATTTGGAATGATACATGCAAAACCCGTCATGATGCTTCGACGTGAACACGATGGATTTCATCCCTGCCGCCTTTGCCAAAGCCACCACGGAATCAGCATTCCATTTCTCCGGATCGAATACTTTTGCCACTGCCTCGTACTCCACTTTGGGAATTTTGGCAAAAGATTGTATCTGTTCGCTGTATCCGGCACGAACCGGCTGTCCCTTCCAAACCCCTCCCAGCTCAGAATATAATCCCCAATGAATAAACATGGAAAACTTCTGATTCACCCAATCGGGATTTGGTTTTTGCTGTCCAAAAGCGAATTGCACGCCTAACAATAAAATAACTAAACATCCGCGTAATAACATAATAAACACTTTTACAATTTAAACACTTTACACAAAATAGAGGCTGTAAATATAGCATTTATCGATGTTTTTAAAACCGATCGGACAACAAATTATTCATGATCTAACACTATTTATTAGGAATTTATATACGAATTTGCAGTAAAGTAAAATAAACGCCTTACATTCTTGTTCGACAATAGTCCGGTCTTGGGTTACGGTTGCTCTATCCTTTCCCTATATCATGAACATAGCATGTACATAGCAAGTACATAACATGAATACTGGCAGGTGTACATGCTCCGTTCGTGTTATGTAGGTATTTCATTGTTGCCTGCGGGAAAAGGTAGAGAAGGGATTAACAGGGAGTAGGCCTTCCCCGGTGTAAGGGAAAGTTTGTTACAGGCATACCCATGAGTACCACTTTCCAGAAATACATCCAATCCATACTCACGTATACTTTATTATCAGGCGGAGTTGGACGGCGCACGTCAATCGGCACCTCTTCATTAGATAACCAGAAGAAAGAGCCGGATATTAAGAGTAATTCGCTGCGGCAACCTCCTTACGTCCGATACTGATTTCCCCGTTACTCAGGCAATCCGCATCCCCCAAGATGATAATGCGCTGTTCTTTCCCTCCCGTCGAACGAGACATTGCCAAAGCCGTAATATACGAACGTTCAACTTCTCCGACCAAAGGATTAAGAGAAACCGTATCATCTAAAAAAATCAACTGTTTCCAATTCATTCCAACTACCAATCGTGTCACTCACGAACAAAGGCGTAATGGAAAATCCTTTATCTTCGAAACACTCCAATCCTGTCGTACCCGGCATGGTCACCACGTATTCCCGACGAATCATCTGGTTGAAGATATACGAAAACACCCCGGCATAAACCGTACGCCGAAAGGTTCCACCAACGGGTTCATAAATTCCTGAAATTCGTTTCGAACTATCTAGCAAATATATCTAGCCACCTCCGCACGTTTTTCACGAAACGAGTCCCAAACGCACATAACGCATGAAAGAACAAACGGTGAACCTCTTTCAACGCACTTTCTTTACCCTTGTTCAAATTTTGAAGTATATCTGATTCTATATCTACCATCACTTCCGTTTCTATGTTTTACAAATATATTAAAAAACTCAACACTTTTCACATCTCCCAAAAACAAAATACGCTATTCTCCTTTTACGCCACGAAATACAATTCATTGATTCTCAAAGTTCCCGTCTATTCCCATATTTTTTTTGTTAATAGACCTGTTTTTTCCCCTTTTTTATTTTGCGGGATTCAACAAAACCCCTATATTTGCATCGCTTTTGAGAAAATTCCTTAGTAGCTCAGTTGGTTAGAGCGGCGGACTGTTAATCCGTAGGTCGTAGGTTCAAGTCCTACCTGAGGAGCCAAAAAGCTGAAAGTCAGTAGAGATACTGACTTTTTTTTTAATGCTCAAATATTTGATTCAAGTATTGTATATCAATATATTAACTACAAAATATCATTAATCACTGTATATTCCAACAATAAAAATTAAAGGGATTGATACTGGAAAACAGGAAAATCAAGTATCATATTTGCTATCATACCCATTTTATTTGCTCCCATATTAAAATACCGTGTACCTGTCATTTAAATCAATTCACGTGAAAAAGTAGGCGAACACCCTGTTCTGCGTGGTGTCAACATCATTCTTTTCAAGCAAAAACTTGGTCTAGATGAAAAAAGAAAATAGAGTCCTTGATATAGTATTCAAATAAGTAGTTTTTTCCGGTATATTTGGGGAACACCGACGCTTCTCTTTCGCTCACGAGCGGAAGTGCACCGAAGTTGTTCCGAAAGAATACCGAAATTATTACCTGTTTTCACCGGAACCACAACGGTTGATCACCGAATGATATTATAAAAAACACTTATTTATCATACAAAGGCATCATTCCAGCCCTGTATATTTCAACAATAATAATCATATACCCTCCTCCTTCGGTTTCCGATAAGGAATTCTAAAATAAAACGTCGTCCCTTTACCTAAAGTTGACTCCACCCAAATCTGACCTCCCAGAAGTTCAATAATAGCCTCACAAATGGAAAGTCCCAACCCGGTTCCCTGCTTAAACTCATTCACTTTATAAAAACGATCAAAAATATGTTCCAGATTTTCTGGAGAAATACCTATTCCCGTATCCTTAACCCAGCACTCCACCCACACACCATCCGAAGTAATCTTGGCACCAATGACAATATGCCCTTGCGTGGTAAATTTCTTGGCATTCCCGATTAAATTCATAAATACCTTTGTCAATTTCACCTCATCCGTCATGACCAACAATTTTTCCCGGGGTCCTTCATTCACCAATTCAACACCTTGTGCCATATTTAAACGCCCGATATCCAACATAGAATGAACCAAAAAATGTAAATCACAAACACAAAGAAATACCTTATCCATCCCGGCCTCCAAACGGGACAAATCAAGCACATCATCCAGTAACCCCAACAAAGCCCGGCTATTACTCGTGATCATATCACTACTCAATTTTCTCTCCTCCTCGGGTAACCCTTCTTCCACCATCAAATTAGCAAAACCAACAATACTGTTTAAAGGAGTCCGGATCTCGTGCGAAATATTCGCCACGAAAGCTGATTTCAACCGATCAGACTCCTCTGCCTTACGCATTGCTATCGCCATTTTTTCCTCCACGACCTTGTAACGATTAATATCTATCCCCATCCCGTACACGTATTTCGCCTTCCGCCCATTACTCATTTCCACGGTTTCAACAATTCCCCGGTTCTCCAACCAACGATACTCCCCGGGACATAAGTAATCCACTCGAAAAATAACTACAAACTCTTTCAGTTCATCCTTGGTTATCCCTTCCAGACAAGCCAACAACTCCCCCCGGTCATCCGGATGAATATGAGACATGTATTTTTCAATCGTACTCAAATCCCGACTTAAAGTCTCATCCTTCGGGAAACTCTCCCCAACCGTCATGATATTATTATTCACATCATAACACCAAGAGTAAGCTCGCAAGGCATTTATCGAAATACGTAAGAAGGTTTGTTGCTGCCACTCTCGGGTAACATCACGCAACATAATCACCGCACCGTTCACCTCCCCGCTTTCATTCAACAAAGGAGAAACACTCCCTGTCACTTGCTGCACGGGAGCCCCACACGGGATTAAGACCGTGTTCAACGCCAAGTCCCGACGCATTCTCTCTCCCATCACCTTCTGCACGAAATCTTCAATTCCCTCCCCTCCCCGATTCCGATTGATCTCGCAAACCTCCTTCAAGGGTTTACCAATCACATCTCCTTCACATCCCAAACCGACCACAGAGGCATGGTTCAACTCAATCACCCGCAATTCCTTATCCACCACCAAAATACCTTCACTCATTGAAGACAATGTATTAGACAATATTTCGGTCTTCTTCTTCAACATTTCGGCCATCCGTTGTGCTGCTTTCTCTAAAAATATACTTCGATGTAACATCTTCCGGTACCTCAAGTGAGATAACACCAGAAACAGGACAAGTAACAATAATAATATAAAGGTAATTCCCGCAATCAGAATATAATTTCCGTAAGTCCGCCAAAAAGCATCCCGTTCATTAACGATCAAACTTTTAACCGGAAGGTTCTTGCGTTCTACTCGCCAGCGTTTCAATTGATTTTCATCAAAAACCGGAATAGGATGAACCGTATCTATCGGTATGGCTTTCGCCTGTTCGCCATTCAAAATTCTCACCCCGATTTTTCCGGCTTTTGTTCCCATCTGATCGGCAAACGTCACGATTCCTCCAAAAATTCCCTTTCCCAAACCGTTATCCATCACCGTCAAAATCGGAACCGGACATTCATGAGCATACATGGAATAATAAATATCCGGATCAAGATACACTCCCTGTTTACCTTGTTGCCAAGTGGTCAAAATAACAAAAGAAAGAGGATAAACCTCTTGTAACTCCTTTAAAAAACTATTCACGTCCAAGATCGAATCACCTGCAAAAACAACCGGGAAACGATCCTTATATTTGGCTAATTGTTGTCGAGCTAAAGCCTCATGCGCTTGCCCCGCTCCCGATTGATCTGAAAACACGTAAACTTTTCGAGCCTCCGGGAATAATTTCCGCCCCAACAGAAACACTTTTTCATAATCAATATCACAAATAACTCCCGTCACCTGATCAAAGTCAAGTTTCTTCGAATATCGCATAACTCCACAAAACACGATAGGTGTTTCCTTTACCAAAGGTATATCCAGAGAGAAAAGGGCGTTATTGGCCTCTTCATCCGAAACAATAATCAAATCTAACTTTCCCTTAACCTCCCGTAACTGTACTTCCAATAAGGAATTCCTCACCTCCGTATTTGTCAGTCGTTTGGAATCCAGATAAATCACCCTCAGATCTACATTGTAACCCGCTCGGTCAAGCTGTTTTTTCACCCCGTTCAACACCTTGCGTCCCCAGATTTGCTCCGAATGATACGAGCAAACAAACAAAACCCGCCTGATCTCGGGAGGTACACCCGTCTCCCCTTCAACATATTGGACACATCCCAACACCCCGCTCAAAAAAAATAATATAAATAATAAAAAGACTTTCATACGCCAATATATTTTTCCGGGATCCTACGCATATTTTCAAATGTAAAGGTAACATTTTTATCACAAAACAAGTATAATCACATCTATTTTGCAACATTTACTACATATAAAACACTTCTAATATCCAAATATAATTCCCGGATCATTCCCCTAACCCCTTACTCCCACGCGGGAAAGCTCCCTATCGCATATATTTCTTTAATCCACAACAAAAATCATTGTTGTTTTTTCAAATATTTACTATATTGCAAATCAATCTAAAACCAATAAACATCATGGCAACACTAGAAATTCAAGGAAAGACGTTCGAAGTGGACGGCGACGGTTTCCTCACCGATCCTTCAATCTGGAATGAAGACGTGGCAAAACTCTTTGCCGAGGCAGATGGAATCACAGAATTAAATGACAAACATTGGGCAATTATCAAAATCATTCGTGATAATTTTGAAGAAAAGGGGAATGCCCCGATGGTTCGTACCATCTGCAAGGAGACCGGATTAAAATTGAAAGACATTTATGAATTGTTCCCATTAGGACCAGCCCGAGGAGCGTGCCGGGTGGCCGGGTTACCAAAACCCGACGGGTGCGTCTAATACCCACGACCATGTCTTGGTATATTTGGACCTCGTTAGCTGCACTTCTTTTTTGTGTAGTACTACTGGGGGAATATTTCGTACGACTTTTAAAACACGGTTCTCCCAAGGACCTTTCGCAAAAGTCAGGGAATATTGCCCAAGCAGTCTGTTACTCTTGTATTGGAGCTATGTCACCTATGCAAAAAGAATCAGCATATTTACACCTGCCCACTTACACGGCAGGTATATTTTTTCATATAGGAAACTTCCTGGCAATAGCCGTGTATCTTCTTTTCACGCTTGCGGTTATTTTCAATTTTCAGATTCCTATTGAAAGCGCAACAAACCTTGTCGTCATGATCTTGGCTGCAATCATCTTTATTGCTGCCGTTTGCGGAATGGCTTTATTCATCAAGCGACTAGCCAAAAAAGAGTTGAGAGATCTATCGTGTGCAGATGATTATATTTCTAATCTTCTCTGCACCATCACGCTCTTCCTGACGACTTATTCCTTGCTGACCTTACAATTCGGGGCAGTGTATTATGTTATAATGGCACTTCTTTTCGTGTGGATGCCCTTGGGCAAAATCAAACACGTGCTTTACTTTTTCTTTGCCAGGTATCATTTGGGCTTTTTCTACGGCTGGCGTGGAACATGGCCTCCTAAAAAAGCGATTCAATATGACAAATAATATCTCGAACGAACAAAAAGCCAAAGCCCTCGCCATCATTTCGAACACGAATGACAGCAAGCTGGAGACCCATCTAAACGCTTGTGTACGTTGTGGTTTATGTGCATCGAGTTGTATGTACTACCTCACGATGAAAGAGGGGAAATACATCCCGGCACGAAAAGTAGACCTCGTCAGTTCCATTTACCGACGCTACAAGACTTGGCAGGGAGCCATATTCCCGTCGCTATTCCAAGCCCGGGAGTTAAATCAAGAGACATGCGACGAGATGGTCGACTCCCTGTTCGGAGCCTGCACCATGTGCGGACGCTGCGTGAAACATTGCTCGATCGGGGTCGACATTCCCTTCCTTGTGAAAAAAGGACGTGAAATGCTTGCCGTCATGGGACTCGTTCCTAAAACCCTCCAAGCAACTGTCGATGCAGCAGTAAATACCGGAAACAACATGGGTATTCCCACGGAAGAGTTTATTGACACGATCCAATGGATGGAAGAAGAACTCCAAGACGAACTGGAAGACGAAAAAGCCGGTATCTTTCTTGATCAGCCCGACAAGAACGTTTTTTACACCTTGAATCCCCGGGAACCGAAATTTTTCCCGCTTTCCATCTCTGCCATGGCAAAAGTATTCTATGCCGCAGGAGAAGAGTGGACCCTCTCGTCTAAATATTACGACGTGACAAACTACGGGTATTTCAACGGTAATAATGAAGAGGCGACTCAAATCGCCCGGAATCTTTACAACGAGATTCACCGCCTGCACGGCAAGCGCCTCGTACTCGGAGAATGTGGCCACGGTTCAAGAGCCATGCGCTGGGAAGGCCCCAATTATCTCAAAACGCAGTATGATTTTGACACTCTCACGGTAGTGGAACTCATCGGGGAATATATCCGAAGTGGAAGAATAAAACTCGACAAAACGCAGAATAGCAAAGTCGTCACCATCCATGACCCGTGCAACTTGGTTCGAAACGGGGGACTTCTCAATGAAATTCGTTTCGTGGTCAATGCCGCAGCAGAAAACGTGGTGGAAATGACACCCTACGGCACGGATAACTTCTGTTGTGGTGGCGGTGGCGGAGCCCTCGCAATGAGCGAATACAACGAACGTCGTCTCAAAATCGGCAAAATCAAAGCCGATCAAATCACCGCAACGAAAGCCGAGATCGTCGTGACCCCATGCCACAATTGCGTGGACCAACTAACTCAAATTAATCACACGTACAAACTGGGTATCACCATAAAGACAGTGGCAGAATTGGTCGCTGATGCCCTGGTAATTGAAAATTGAAAATGAAAAACAATTCACTTACTTTTTCAATTTAAAATTTAAAACCTAAAATTTATAGAGCTTATGAGCAAATTAATCTACCTAGACAATTCAGCAACCAGCTTCCCGAAGCCGGATGTAGTTTATGATTTCATGAACGACTTTTATCGCAAACATGGTGTAAATCCCGGACGTTCCGGATTTGATGCAGCCGTCGAGACAGAGGAAGTCGTGAACTCGACCCGCAAAATGTTAACCAAGTTATTCAACGGTGGAAATGATCATAACAGACTAACGTTCAGCTACAACGCCACAGATTCTTTGAACCTGATCATTAACGGATTGGTAGAAAAAGGAATTCACGTAGTATCTACCATGTTGGAACACAATTCCGTGTTACGTCCGCTCAACATGCATCATCAAAACGGAACCATCGATTTAACTTACGTGCCTTTTGATGAACACGGCTATGTACATCCTGACGATATAAAGAACGCCATCCGCCCGAACACGAAATTTGTTGTCGTAACCCATTGTTCCAACGTGCTGGGAACGATTCAGCCGCTGACCGAAATCGGGAAAATCTGTAAAGAAAAAGGCGTAATTTTCGTGGTTGACGGCAGTCAGGGAGCCGGCGCCGTAGACTTGGATATGCAAGCATCCGGAATCGACGTGTATTGTTTCACAGGCCACAAATGTCTCATGGGCCCGACAGGAATCGGTGGCTCATACGTGCGCGAAGGTATCGAAATCAAACATACCCGTGCCGGGGGTACCGGGGTCCGTTCTGCTTATCCCGTGCATCTGGATGAATATCCTTACCGCTTGGAATACGGGACCCTCAACTTGTTAGGTGTTGCCGGATTAAACGCCGGGGTTAAATGGATTCAGGAACAAGGGATCATGAACATCCATCATCGGGAAATCCTACTCTGGGATAAACTTCGTAAAGCTTTACAAGACATCGAGGGAGTAACCACCTATTGCGCCAACAGCATAGAAAACCAGAATCCGGTATTAAGTTTCAACATCAACGGTTTCGATTCCGGAGACGTGGGAACCATGCTTGACGTGGATTACAACATTGCCGTACGTACCGGGCTACAATGCGCCCCAAAAGTACACGAGGTCATCGGTACATTCGATATTCATGGAACCGTCCGTATGAGCATCGGCGCTTTCACGACAGAAGAAGACGTGAATGCCGCTATCGAAGCCGTGAAAGAAATCGCAGCAATCAGGAACTGACTCGAAAAAAGAAGGAGTTGGTCATCTCTATTGATATTGATAGGATTCCAACTCCTCTCCCCAAAAGACACAAGTACACGCCTCTATTTTCCTCTCCGCCTAAACCACACCCCCAAAGCTATCAACAACAATATTCCAGGATAGATCCCCATAAAAGCAACACTTACCCATTTTGAATTTTGTCTAGTAATATCAATCCACTCATCTGGAAGCGAAGGACGGGGAAGCATTACCGGAGTATACCCATCCGTAAGCCAATGGACGGTTGCTCGCATTACCTCCAAATTAGAAACATTCTCCGCAGATTTAAAACTTATCCCCGCATTACTGAAATAATCCGCATTCCCATAAACAACAATTTTCTGCTCCTTATTTCCAACAACCCGCTGCAACGATAATCCGGTTATATAACTCTTCTCCACTTCCCCCACTTTAGGATTTAAACGAACGGTATCATCGACAAAGTTTGTTGTCTCCACTTCATTCCACACCCCGGCATCTGCCGTCTCGAACAAGGGAGTAACCTCGAAACCACAAGCCGTTGTATACTCCAAACCACTACACCCTAAACCGGCAATGTTCACCTCATACGCCATACAATCTCGTAACCATCCATCTAAATGGGTTGTCGAACTTCCCAACGAACGGGCAAAAACGACATCCGGAGTAGTCCTATTATTGGGAGCGACCAAAACCCCGGGAACAACCTTTACTCCCAACTTTTCCAATTCGATTTTTATATCTTCTGAAGTTTGAGGTTTCAACATCATTAATAAATTCCCACCTCGATTAATATAATACTGTAAATTAAGTCTTGCTTGCTCTGTCATTTTTCCCCGGATATCCGCAATAATCATAATATCTATATCCGCAGGAATCGTGTTCTCCAAAGAAATTTCAACCGGGGCAAGACCGTTATTCACTAAAGAATAGCGAAACGACTGCTCTCGAACAAACACCCGATAATCGCGATCCGCCATTTTCGTCATACTTCTCCCGCCTGATCCAGTTACAAATCCCACCTTAGGGCGTTTCTCCAAAAAATTCCGAAACATCACATAGTAATTCTCTTCATTAGGGAATTTATCGATATCATTGTACGTGGGTAATATTTCCCTTTGCCCATTCTCTCTTTCAAAAACCCGGATAATATCTATACCCTCCGCTAAAGAATCAATCGGGACGTTCAACTTATTTGCAGGTAACACCTTATTCAGATTTTCATTTCTAAAATCCACGTTAAACAAGACATCGCTCATATCCGCACCTTCCGGATAGTAATAGACATATTTCATCTTTATCTCCGGTTTAAAACGGACATAAGGCATCAAGTTGACTGCCATGTCTTCTTTTATGAATCCAGAACCCACGTATCCGAAATCATCGCCTAAAATATTTCCGTACGTGGTAATCGTCATCCCTCCTTCTAGGCGGGCAAGCAACTTCTGCGTATCCTTTACCAGAGACATTGACTTGGTTTGAGTCGCATCATAAAAAAACATCAATTTCGGACGAGAGGTCAAGTAACCCAAAAACAACACCCCCGAAAACAATACCAAAAACTTACTCCAAGTCACAACCCACTTGCTTTTCTGCCGTGCAGATTGCAATTGAATAATTGTCAATAATAAGAAGAACGCTATCAATATCAGAAAATACAGGACATCTTCACTACATATCAAACCATCAATAAACTTTTGAGCCCGTCCGGATATCGATAACCAATAAGTGATTTCCCGTACGAAATCTATATTTTGCCACAACATCCGTACATAATTCAGTATCGCCAAAACTGACAATGTACACAAAGCTGCCACCAACTGGTAAGAAGTAATACTCGACATAAACAATCCGATAGCGGCATACACGCATATTAACAAATAAATTCCCAACAAACCGGACAGACAAAGCCCCCAATCCAAATGGGCTATATGTATCCCGGAGAAAACAACAAATACCGCAAGGATGATAACCAAAACAAAGGCATATACCATTGTAGACAGGTATTTACCCAAAATAATCTGTACATTGGTAATCGGTGAATTATACAACAACTTAATCGATCCGCTGCTATATTCCCGACTCATCAACCCCATGGTCAACAACGGAATATAAAGATAAAGTGAAGATAACATTTGCGTAAAAAGCCCTTCTCTCCCCGCGAACGCAGAAGCAGTTAAGCCGGAGGCACCACGTCCCAACATGGACTGATACTTTATCATCCCTTCAAAAAAAGCGGAAAAATGCATACTGGCTTGAAAGGCAAAAATGATAATTATCATCCAAGCAATCGGAGAGTAGAATAATACCTGCAATTCCGTCTTAGCTATTTTATATATTGTTCTCATACATCTAATTATTATTGTTATTCTTCGATAATTCGGCGAAAACGGTATCCATAGAAGTTTTTTCCATGTAAATCTCTCTCAATTCCCACCCTTTTGCCACACTTGTTTCCACCACTTGATGAATCAACTCATCCTTATTTGTAAAACAAATCCTGAATGTCTTCGAATCAATCAATTCGACTTTCCGAATCCCATGAATCAACCGTAAGTCATCAATTCTCACTTCATTCGCAAAAGAGACATACAACGTATCAGACGCAACGGTATTATTAAATTCCTCTACCGTACCGGAAAAAACGACAGTTCCATGCTCAATCATCCGGATATAATCACAAGTTACTTGGACTTCCGGCAAAATATGCGTGGAAAGGAGTACGGTACGTTCTTGCGCAATTTCCTTTATAAGATGCCGGATTTCCACGATCTGGTTTGGGTCCAATCCGTTTGTCGGCTCATCCAACACGACCAATTCCGGCTTATGGATAATTGCCTGGGCTATACCCACCCGTTGCTGATAGCCTCCCGACAAATTACGGATCAACCTGTTTTGGAAATGTTCCAATTTACACTGACCCATAACTTCTGAAACGGCATGAGCAATCTCTTTGGGTGCAATTTTCCGTAAATTCGCACAATATCTCAAAAACTCTTTCACTGTCAGTTCTGACTGCAAAGGCGGCTTTTGCGGTAAGAAACCGTTATGCATCCTAGCCTTCACCGGTTCCCCCCGCAGGCTGATTCCCTTGATAAAAATTTCTCCCCGGGTAGGCTTCAACACGCCACACATAATATTCATCGTGGTAGATTTCCCGGCACCATTTGACCCAAGCAAACCATAAACACCATTTTTACTAATCTCAAAGTTTATATCTTTTATTGCCCATTGGACACTATAACGATGAGACAAATCTTTTACCAAAACAACTGGTTCTCCCATACAATACAAATTAATCTTTCAATTCTTTCATTAAAAACAAGTATACACACTTTTCAAACAATAAATTCACCGGGCAGCATCTCTCACGCAACGTAAACTTAACAGTTTCCTAGGCAATGTACTGAAACGTCCTAACTTAGAAGAGTTGTAACGAATCTGGCGATAAATAACCGCATTCTCTTTGTCCGTATCTTTCGTTGACGTCCAAAAGAAACCATAAAATCCCACAAAATCAGGTGTATAACTATTCAGCTCTATCCCCAAACGATCTGCCTCGTAATTAATAAATCCTCCCGGCCTCAACCATATACTTTCCTGTTGTTGCAATATTGCCCCCTCTTGATCTCCCCGCCATCCAAACTTCAACAAATCTTCCTTACCCATCCCCATCATTTCCTCCAAGTATTGCCAATCTTTATCGGAAGGAATCCTCCATCCTCGCGGGACAACCGACTCAGCCGACTCATAATCATACAAATACCCGTATTTACTATAATTATACTCTTCTTGCTCCTTACGTTCCTCTGCAGTAATCAAATTCTCCGAGTAGATTTGACATTTTCCTTTATCCGTTTTCAAACGGATATTTTCCACCATCCACTCCAAATCGCCATAGCGAACCCAGTGATAAACACTTCCATCCCGTTCATCAATAAATTTTCCATTCTCACTCGATAGTGACACAGGAGAAGAATCGTCATCCCCACATCCGACCATCAAGAATAAACTTCCAATCAACAACTTGTATATATTTCTCATCATAAATTTTAAACTATTGGTTTAACAACTCTAAACGATACCCTAAATCCTTAACAATTTCCTTAAGTAGATTATATTTTTGAATCACGAACGGATATTCCTCATTCTCCCCCAAAAACGTCTCTTCATCCTCAAACAACGCATTTATAAAAGCTGCCAGTTCCTCGTGCTTTAATGGGAAATAAGCATAACCATAAGATATATATCCCTCCAAGAATCCCAATTCACGCAAATCCTCAACATAATCGATATCCCAACCGACCTCTAAATCCCCTTCTCCATAATACTCCTCCCCGAAAGCATAAAATGCCGCTAATTCTGTCGTCATCACAGTTAATGATGACTCGATCATCCCCTTAAACAACTCACGCATGAATTCCCGTTTTCCCACGTCATCCATCTCCAATACACCCCCCAAAGACAAAGCAAGACACCTCACCCCCGAATAAAAATCAATCGCCGTCCGACTTCCCCATAAACCGGAACCGATGTCATCCCCTTCCTCTACCAGAAATCTTGTTCTAAAAACGGTATCAACCAGTAGAAAAGAATAAGGGTAGGCCCTTTCCTCCAATAAAGGTAAAATATTCTCCTTTACAAATCCTGTTACATTTTTCTTATCCTCTAAATCAGACAAATAACGAAAAGTAAATTTATCGCTCGATGCTGTTACTACCCCATAACCCAATTCAACTGTTTCAAAAGCATAAATCGGGAAACCATCTACATCATGCCCTAGCATTTTTTTACGCAACGTATCATTAAACAACAAATAACTTCCCGTTTCTTTCTGAAAATTTCGTCTCAATACAGACTCTTCATCCGTTGCATCATCCGGCACCTCAAAATAATTCTCCACGCCATTACTGGCAAGCAATCCCTTTTCCTTTTCACAAGCAATTGCCAACAACAAGAATATAGCAAACCCTAATATCCTATACATAATCATCTGTTTTTAATTATAATTAATTATTTCGACAACATTTCTTTCCCCACGGGCATTATCTTGCATCAACTCTTCAAAAGTCAACACATCTGCAGGTATCGGCATCACGTAGGCCGGATCTCCGGGTTTCAACTCATAAACATGCGTTGCCAAAGGGACCCAATAACTTCCGTCATAATAATACGTCGTATACGTGTTACGTACCGCTTTCTCCAAAGGGAATCGATCGCACACGGAATAACGTCTTAAATCATACCAACGGTGCCCCTCAAAAGCAAGTTCTCTGAATCGCTCGTCACGAATTTCTACCACCAGCTCCTTTCCGGAATAATGAATCTCCCCTGCATTCCGGATACGATGTTTCCGTAAATAATTCAAAGCTTCACAAGCCCCCTCATCATCCCCTTGATAAGCTAGAGCCTCAGCCAAATTCAAATACGCCTCCGCCGTTCTATACGTACAGACATCAGACATCTCCCCTCCGTCATAAGCATACTTATTACAAGGGAAATAAGGCGGATAATTGGTATTCAAGAACACCTCCAAGCGTAAATCATTCACATTCTTTTTATACAAATTAATCAAATCCTCAGAGGCACTCATTCCCTTTTGCCTCATGCTTGTATTACCGGCAACCCAATTATCCCCGGTAGAGAAAATGGTTTCCACGGACTTAGGACTCATGAAAGCAATTCCCGATGTGGCGTCAAAAACATTCAAATCCAACAACTGATCGTTTTTCTCCAATACCTTATTAGCATAATATGCCGCATTTTTCCAATCTCTCATATAGAGATACACCCTACTCTTCAATAAATAAGCAGCAGTAATATCCGCCCGGAAAACAGATTTACGTGGAGTTTTCTCTAACGCTTTTTCAGCCTCATCCAAGTCCTTCAGTACTTGGTCATACACCTCCAGGACGCTGTTTCTGGTAAATTTCTTATCTTCGATGTATTCCGTTAATTTCAACGGTACCCCCGGATCTGTCTGCGCCGAAGCAACGGTATAAGGTCGCCCGTAAAGGTTCACTAACCAAAAATAATAAGCCCCCCGCAAAAAATAAGCCTCCCCCCGGATGCGGGAAATCTCCCGATCTTCAAAATCATTTTTCCCGCTCCAATTGGCAATTTCGGCTATAATCATATTGGCCACATTAATATGCTCATATAACCGTTTCCAATCAGAACTCTCATTCGTGATCTTAACTAAATTGTCAAATCCAATATCCACACGTTTTTGCCAAGTATAATAACCAAAATAATCATCCCGACAAGAGCTGTTATACTCCTCTCCATAAGCGTACTCAATATTTTCCCTCATCTCATCACCCATCATATGCACGTAGGGCGTATGTCCTGTATAAAGGAAACTGCTAAAATCAGATTCTAGGTAAGCCCCTCCCGGTAACAACTCATCCAAATCCGTATACGAATTCACGTAAGCCAAATCTTGCGAATACTCTTTCAAAAAGTCTGAACAAGAGACGAAAAGCAACGCAATTATCCCAACAATATATATTCGTACCATAACACTACATCAATTTAAAATGAAACATTTATACCTAAGGAAAAAGTAGGTCGATCTGACAACTGGACCTCCGCAAATCCGGATTGAATCGGGGCTTGTCCTTTCAATTTAGGCGAACAAATCGTAAACACATTGGTGGTAGAAGCCGTAATCGACAAACTATTCAAACGACCGGATCTCAACCATCTCTCGGGCAAATCATAAGAAAGGCTCAGGTTTTGGCATTGTATATAATTTCCACTCACCACTCGCTGGTTACCGTAATCATACATTGTCCACGCATTCTCTCCCACGATCACACCATCCCCAACCGTAACACGCTGATTATAACGATTACTCTCCGGAGTATTAGCATTCACGAGATTAGGGATATTCGTGTACCGTTCATCACCGGCTTGCCTCCATCTCTTGTTGAAATCCTTATTCACGTTATACAAAGACGAAAATCCAATTCCATCCTTATACAAACTGAACAGACGCACCTTTGCTCCTAAACTATAATTCAAGGACAATCCCAACCGAAAACTCTTGTACCGGAAAGTATTGTTTAAACTTCCCTGAATCTTAGGATCTCTTTGCCCGGAAGGTGTCAGAACCGTGGTAAACACATCATACTTACTCTTGCCGAGTAGCTCTTCACGTCTCTCCTGCATCGTGTCAAACATCGGGCCTCCATCTCCCGGATTCAAACCGATAAATTTGTAAGAATAAAATGTTCCGACAGCATGGCCTTTCGTTAAAGCACTTCCCGTCAAGAAATCACTCAAATCGTACTCCTCATCACCGGGATTCGTGTTCATTTCATTAAACACCTGAGAAATCGATGTGGACAACGTCCACCTGAAATCATCCGTTGATACCGGAGACAACGAAATGTCCACGCTATAACCGCTATTCCTGATCTCACCCGAATTAATAACATAAGAAGTCCTGCCATTCACGGTTGATATGTCCTTCGTCAAAAAAGCATCTTTCGTCAATTTGTAATAGAAAGAAGTATTCACCTGCAAGGCATTATTAAACAAGCCGAAATCCAATCCTGCATTAAAAGAACTCGTTTTCTCCCACTTCAACTTCGGGTTCGGATATACCTCAACCTTCGATATTAACTCGTTATAATGAGCATCCATCGGATATTTCCTCAATATCATCACCGGAGATTGTCCGTCTAACATATTTCCCTGATAACCGTAAGACAATCTCATAACCAAATTACTGATCCACCGGGGATCTACATTCACGTGATTGGAAATATTATAAGAACCGGAAACAGACCAAATGGGTAATAATTTCTCGTTACTCCGATCCCCGAACTTATTCGACCCGTCTATACGCGTATTGGCATTCAACGTGAATAAATCCTTGTACGTATAAGATACGGACACGTAAGCTGCCAGCAAATTCGTTAAATCATCCGCAACACTAGGATGATTATTTCCTAACCATTTTTTATATTCCGGATAATTATCAACCGCTATACCCGATGCAAATTGTTTACCCCGCTCATCATAATAACCACGGTCCGTACGAGTATAACCGTGAGCATGCGTAGAACTGGCTTCAAATCCCCAGTCTGACATAATGTTATGTTGTCGCTCCACCCCGAAAGTGTTATTCGTACCAAGCTGCAAACGAAACGTGTATGAATTATTCCGATTATAATTCTTGGTCAACTCCCCACCATAAGGACAAGTCGAATAAGTATATTCTCCCGTAGGAGCCTCCTCCCCGTACTCAGACTGCCGTAGATTAGCGATATAATTCGTTTTATCGGCATAATACCCTTCAATTTCCGCATTAGACATGGAATAAGAAAATATTCCCTGAAGATTCAACCAGTCAAAAACACGGTATTGCAAATTCAAATTACAACTGAATCCCGCATTTGCCTGTTTGGAAAAACTATTATCCAACTCATTCAATATATTAAAATTATAATCATCCGTTGTCGGTCGATAATAATAATACTGTCCGGATTCGTCATACACGGGGATTGTCCGGGAAGTCGTATAGGCATAATCTATCACGCTTATTCCTGATTGAGTATAATTTCTTTCCCCCACGTTACCCAACAAGTTCAAAGACACAGACAATTTATCTGAAAAATGGGCATCTAGATTTAAACTTGCCGTATACCGTTCATTATCGGCTCCTTTTATGACGTCATTATCTATCGCATACCCGAGAGAAGCATAATAACGTAATTGCTCGGTTCCCCCTGACAAACTGAGCGTATGCTGATGAGAAAAAACATCCTCCGTCAAAACCTTAAACCAATCCGTATTCAATGTCTCCAACTCCTTTACTTTTTGAGTAAACACGTCACTGGTAATCGTCCCATTATACATTTGGGCTGCCAAAGCTTCATATCCTAAAGGTGTCATTGTCGTTGGGAACACATGATGTGCGGCCACTAAATCCCGTGAAAAATCAACACGTTCTTTCGAATTCATTACTCGAATACGGCGATCCGTGTAACGCGGGCGTAGTTTAAAAGTCCCTGTCACATTGTAACGCACAGACATATCTCCCACACTCCCCCGTTTTGTTGTAATAACAATTACCCCGTTAGCCGCTTTTGTCCCGTACAACGCTGTCGCCGAAGCATCTTTCAAGACATCAATACGATCTATATCCTGAGGGTTCAATCCGGCAATGGCATTACCGATACGATTAATATAATCCGGATCGTTCAACTCCTCTGCTGCAATAGGCACCGGGTCATTCACCACAATACCATCTACCACCCAAAGAGGTTCTCTATTCCCGATTAACGTTGAGGTTCCCCGGATACGGATTCTCGGTACAACACCCACCTCTCCTGAGTTCGTCACCATAATCATATCCGGAATCCTCCCCTGCAACATCTGATCAATGGACATTGCTCCTTGAATCATGACGTCACTAGCTTTCACGGAACTGACCGCACTTGTCAACTTTTTCCGGTCAATCACCTGATATCCGGTAACGACCACTTCATTCATCACCGCAACATCTTCTTCCAAAATAACTTCAATATCTTTTTGACCGGAATACACTAATTCTTTAGATTTCATCCCGATAAAAGAAAACTTTAATACAACATTTTCCCCTCCGTAAAATTCCGCCTTAAACACTCCATTATCATCTGTCACTGTACCGTAGCCAGTTCCTTTTATCAACACAGTCACCCCCGGAATAGTTTCCCCATGCACATCTTTCACCACCCCACTAATAACAACCGGATGAACTTGTACAGTCTCTTTCTTGATAATAATCAAATTATTTTCCAGTAAATACTTTAGTCCGGTATCTTTCAAACAGGCATCCAATACCTCTTTAACCGTCTTGTCCTCCATTTGAATAGTCAGATGGGTAATCTTCTCAACGTCTTCCATTTTAAAAACGAAGGAATAATCCGTCAGCCGTTCTATCTGGGTCAATATCTCCATAAAAGACACATTCTCCATACGTAAAGAAACCCGTTTCCCCTGACCTGAAACAGAGAAAAAACTGACTATCAAAATCACACACACAAAGAAACATTTCAGCTTTGATAAAAGCCACCCTATTTTTCGTTGTACACGAAAAACATTCATTCTGTTTTTTTTCATACTTTTGTTTTGAATTTAATTAAGCATCTTATGATGTTTGCAGGAGGGACCCCTCAATCCCTCTTGCTTTTTATTTTACCATAGAATTATCGTACACGACAATCTTACGGCCATAAAACATAAATTTAACCCCGTTGGTCTTTTGCAATTTATCCAATACCGTTTCTATATCATCATACCGATCCATGTTCACATAAAAACGAGTTTCCTCCACCCCTTTCTTTCTATATTCCACCTCAAAATCATACCATCTGGCGAGTTCGCAAAATATCTCTTTCAACGATCTATTCTTTAATATCATTCGCCCGTTTTTCCAACAGATAACCTCATTCACATCAACCCGTTCAACTTTCAACTCTCCGCTACTCTTTGTATATACAGCCTGATCAGATGGATTCAGTATGACCTCTTCTTCACTCTTGGTGTACTCCTGACTGACTTTTCCGGAAACCAAAGTAGTAACCACATTTTCATCCTCAGGATAGGCTTTCACGTTAAAGCTTGTTCCCAATACGGTAATTTCCATGTCTGCCGTTTTTACGATAAAAGGTACTTCCACATTACTGGCAACCTCAAAATAGGCTTCTCCCGTCAGAAAAACTTCCCGTTTCTCCCCTCGAAAAGATTCCGGATAAACTAATTTTGTCAAAGCATTCATCCAAACTCGCGTTCCATCCCCCAACACCACCTTAAACTCACTTCCTCTCGGTACATCCAATGAATGCATTTCGACACCCTGATCTTCTGCCAATTCTTTATTTTCGTAATGAACTTCGCAATCATCATTCACAATCACACGGCTATTGGAATCCGCATAAACAACCTTTTTTTCCGTTCCGTCCAATATAACCTTCTTATTCTCCCCTATCGACAATACCGCCTGATACTTATCACGTTGTTTTGTCAATTCTGAAAAAACTTTTTTCTCTACGACAGAAGCCACCGGCAAATGATGTAACGAAAAAAACACAATAGAAACAAACGTCACAACCACAGCAGCCGCAATACCACTGTCCACAAATTCCGGAGTCTGTGTAATTTTTTCAACACCCTTTCTCTTGCTTTATTCGTATAAATGGAATTCCACGCTCCAGTTATCTGCAACACATATAATTCCCGGATATACCTTTTGAAGAAAAATTCATGCTCTTTATCTTTTTTAATCCAGAGCAAAAGTCCCTTTTTCCCCTCATCATCCAAATTATTCAAAAAATATTCGGTGATTAATTCTTTTATATATGACTCTTCAACATTCATGGTTTTGACTTTATTAAGACAGACCATCAAAACCCAAAATGGGTGAGTAACTTTTTCTATTTTTTTGAGTCAAGCACGAATTTAATAAACAAACACAACACACTCGAATTAGCAAATAACCGTCGCAATTGTTTCAATCCATTAGCCAACAAGGTCTTTACCGTATTCACAGATATTTCATTTTCCTCTGCCACCTCTTTGTACTTTTTCCCTTCAATCAAGATTTGCCGAACAACAATACTGGTTTTTAAAGGCAAATCATCTATGGCTTTATGAACGGTAATGATTAATTCCGGATCAATCGTCTTACTTTCTTCTTCAATAGCGTCATATCGCAAAACCTCCAATTCAGAATAGACCTCTTTTTTAGCATTCAGACTATTAACACAAATATTCCTTACAGCTCGGAAAAGGTAAGTTCCTAAAGCCTCTGGTGCAATATTATTATACGTCCGTTCTTTCATAAAACGATAAAAAATATCCTGCACCAGATCTTCCGCGTAAACCCTATCCTTTATTAAAGAATCAGCAAACAAAACTAAAGGTCTGTAATATCTTTCAAATAACAAACTTCCCCCTTTATTACAATTCTCCTGCAATACCTTTACTATAACGCTGTCTTTTACCACCATCTACTGAATTATTATTAGCAAATATACGGTTATCTGGCTTACTTGCAACAAAAAAGTCTAATTATTTGGTCCTCATTTTATTTTTTACACTAATATATATATACCTAATGATAAACAATAAAAATTTACCATTATAGTATTGATAAATCAAAAAACGACACCAATAAAAATAAGGAACTTATATACAAATTTACAGCAAACCAACTCCCTCCCCCCCTTCGGGGTACTCCCTCTATAAACAGAGGGAGAGTTTAAATACTCCAAAATACCGGATCCTCCTCTGTTTATAGAGGAGGTGGCGGCAAAGCCGACGGAGGAGTTTGAGTTTCAAAACAAGTATCACCGACACATACTGTAAAGTAGTATATAATCACCAAAAATAATATACCTTTCCATTTACGGTAACAAACTTGCTAGTACAAATTAAAATTAGTATGTTATATTCATTTCCGAGTACGCCATAATCAAAAATTCATTACTTTTGGGGTCATTAAAACAAACAAAAAAATTAGTTATATGTACGGAAAATTTCAAGACTTTTTAAAGACTGAATTACAGTCGATAAAAGACGCCGGCTTATACAAGAGCGAAAGAATTATCGTTACCCCGCAAGATGCAGAAATCAAACTTGCCACGGGAGAAACTGTATTAAACTTTTGTGCAAACAACTACTTAGGACTTTCTTCCAACCCGACGGTAATCGAAGGAGCAAAGAAAGCGTTGGACAGCCGTGGATACGGAATGTCTTCAGTGCGTTTCATCTGCGGGACCCAAGATATCCACAAAGAACTGGAAGCCAAAATCTCTCAATTCTTCGGAACGGAAGATACCATTCTTTACGCAGCGTGTTTCGATGCTAACGGTGGTGTATTCGAACCGTTATTCAGTCAAGAAGATGCCATCATCTCTGATGAACTGAACCACGCTTCTATCATTGACGGTGTCCGTCTTTGTAAAGCCGTACGCTACAGATACAAACACGCCAACATGGCAGACCTTGAAGAGCAATTAAAAATTTCTCAAGCTCAACGTTACCGGATCATTGTTACCGATGGTGTGTTCTCTATGGACGGGGATATTGCCAAAATGAACGAAATCTGCGACTTGGCAGAAAAATACAACGCATTAGTAATGGTTGACGATAGTCACGCTGCCGGCTTTATCGGCAAAACAGGCCGTGGTTCTGCCGAACACCACCACTGCATGGATCGTGTAGACATCTTCACAGGAACTCTGGGTAAAGCTCTCGGTGGAGCTATGGGTGGTTACACGACCGGTAAAAAAGAAATCATCGACATGTTGCGTCAACGTTCAAGACCTTATTTATTCTCTAATTCCTTGTCTCCGGCAATCTGTGGTGCTTCTATCGCCGTGTTTGACATGCTGTCAAAGAGCACTGAATTAAGAGACCGTGTCATGGATAATGCCAACTATTTCCGTGCAAAATTAACCGAGGCCGGATTCGATCTGAAACCTTCAGAATCTGCAATCTGCGCTTTAATGCTTTACGATGCAGTTCTTTCTCAACAATTCGCTGCCGAATTACAGAAAGAAAACATCTATGTTACTGGATTCTACTACCCGGTTGTACCGAAAGGACAAGCCCGTATCCGTATCCAATTGTCGGCTGCCCACACACGTGAACAACTGGATCGTGCATTGGCTGCCTTCATCAAGATTGGTAAAAAATTGGGCGTTATCAAATAAACAAAAAAATTCAACATACAAAAAGAGGCTTCTTATCTGGGTTCAGAAAAGAAGCCTCTTTTATATATCTATCCGGATATAATTAAGAATTTATATACGAATTTACTGTAATAGGGATAGCAAAAGTTATTTCCCCAATAATATGCCCTCCCCCTCTCTGCAAAATAGTATATAAACTCTTAAGAAAATTACTTTTTCTTATTCAGCAGCTACAACTTTCCATTTCAAATCGCCATCACCTTCAATTGCCTGCCATTTGTACCCTTTACTCGGATTATAAACGGCTCCAGTCTCATGATTATAAGCCTTACCGCTGAATTTACCACCTTGGAGGACAACACTTCCCACGGGCAGTCCAGAATCATTGTCTCCCGACACGACCGCACTAGTTCCTTCCGCTTTACTACTAGACCAATCATTAGCTCCAATAAACTCCCCCCCCGTAATCGTGACTTTCGCACCATTAGTTATATACAACGCATAAAAAGCATCTTTCTGTCCTTCCGTATTTACCGTATAGTATTTACCGCTCGAAATGATTACATCTTGACAACCTTCGACAGAAATAGCACCCTGAATACCCTTAACTTCACAATTTTCGATTCTCACTTTAGAACCGAACAAACGCATCGCATAAGCCCAATGCATTCCATTATCCTTATTCGAAGAGGTCGACTCAAAATAACTGCCAACAAGAGTGATCTCCCCGCTCGCAACATCACGCCCCATACCACAGACAGCGAACTCACCCGAGTATATCTTGGCATTCTTGATCGTTACATCCGTATCATTCCAGTAAGCAACCGCTGCACTATTATAAGGACGCCCGGTGTTGGTACTCCCATGCCAATGGTACTCACAATCGTTAATCAAAGTAACTCCCTCAATAATACAAGCACCATTCATAACATGAATCAAGGATTTCTGATAACCATTACCAAGACTACCATTGTCCTCCGATGTATTGTCGATCGTACCTTTACCGGTTAGGGTGAGCCCTTTTTCAGCAGTCAACCAGTTCGAATTACCAAGTTTAACGGTTACACCTTCTTTGATATCAATTGTTTTATACTCTTGGAAAGTAAGTTCCTCTACGCTATTCGTAGAAAGGTCGATACCGGAAACGACCTCGATATTAGCAACGGCCGAATTTGACAAAGCACCAACGAAACTTTCTGCACAACTTACCTCAACATCAACTTTTTCTCCAATCTTAGCTATTTGGAACGTACCCTTCGGTCCGGGAGTGTCGCTGACTTTTATGGATGAGTAACCCTCCGCAACAAAATTCGTGGGTTGGTCATGGTCATCACCACCGGACGGATCGAAATTCTCAAATTTTCCACCAGTGCAGACAATCTTACCATTACTACCATTCTGCAGGTTCAGCACGTAATAACGACCATTATAGGCAGCTTCTGAACGGAATTCACCACCATTGATATAAACTTCTCCACCGGTACTATAAATACAACTGTTCCCTAACCCGTCAGCATCAGGACCAACAGTGAATCTACCGCCATTGATAGTTACTTTACTACCTTTTTCGGCCCAAACAGCAACGTTATTACCTCCGCTTCCGCCAGCAATATTACCAACGCTATTGATTATAGAACGAGTAAATGTACTACCAGCATCACCATTGATGGTCAATTCCCCGTTTGCGGAAACTTTGATAGCTGCACCATCACTCGAATTTGTAATACTACATCCATTCAGGTCAATCGTAAGGGCTTTTCCTTCTGCAACGACAAGTGTTTCGTCAAGCTCAACATTCGCTGTTAACGTAACCGTTCCTCCTGCTTCTGCCGCCAAAAGAAGTTCACTGTGATCATGATCGGGAGTTTCAAAATCCGGACTAATAACTATTTCAAAATCGGCAGCACTAGTCAATAAAGAGCCGAAAATATTCGTACGGTAATTCCGTTGTACAGGTACATTGCTTACTTGGATCGTATTAATATCTTTTGTCCCGTCATTAAGAGTAAATTCACAATCAACCAAAGCTTTATCTTCAGCAACAAGTAAATAATTCATTGCCAAGTAATCATAATTTCCCTTGTCCTTCACCGTAAAAAACGACGGATTAGTCGGAAGAGTTGCAAAATTATAGGTTACATCAACTTCACCGTCTACAGATCCATCCATGAAATTCAATGAAGAATAAGCTTTAACCTTTACTTGAGTCTGCTTAACCTCAAGTCCTGCCTTTTTAGCTGTCTCCGTATCATTTGTTCCGATATTGAGTTGAGCAAACGGACGTTTTAACTCGATCGTTTTATTCAGTTGATTTGTTATCGCTAAGCCTTTTTCTACATAAAAAAAAGCATCCCGTTTCTCGTCATTGGAAAAAGCACCGGTATACGAAACGCTGACCTTTTGTGCCTCAAAATCCAATGTATAAGGAGAATCAGCGGCATCAGCCCAAAAAATAATATCATAAGTTTTACCCGTAACCAAACGCAATGCAACCTTAGCTGTCAGATTCTCAAATGTTACCTTGTCATCACTTGTAATAAGTGGCTTTTGTGTTCCTGTTTCATAAACAGCATAAGAAAGAGTTGTCGCCGTTGTTCCGTCTCCGATTGCACGACTTTGTAAACCTCCGGGCAATTGGGCCATAAAAGTTACCCATCTTTCATCTCCGTCCTGCAAACTGGATAAATCCTTTTCAGAACATGAGGCAAAGAAGAACATCGTTAGAATCACCAATACTGATAATAATTTATTCATACTGAAACGATTTAAATGATTAATAATAATTAAATATATACTGATAAATACCTTTTTCATTTTATTTCATAATCCCATTCTCCGTCAAAACCGGGATTAATTCCGATATCACTGGAAGCCTGAGTTGTCAAAAATTTCCCCCTCACAATAGTCTGTTTACTTCGTACAATCGGCACATCTATCGAGGAAGATCTTGAGATAAGAGTTCCATCCTTATCGTATACCTCGATTTGTACAGGAACACTCGATTCGGATCCGTTGACAAACACATAATCAAAACCGAGTTCCGCTTCCGTATCATTCAAACGGGTTAATGTTCCATCGAAATGAACACCCGTTATCGCATCAGCTGGTTTATCGGTAAACATATTGAACGAAATTGGTAAAAAACCCGTATAGTAAAATACAACTCTGAAATCATTTAAATTTACTGTACGCAACAATGCCTCATCCTCCACTTCTACTGTATTTCCGACCTTTTGCATCACAGGCTGCATTATACGCAAAACAAAATCATTCAAATCTGTTGTCACAAATCTGTACTTTGCTAACGGACGCTCCATATACACAGTCACCTCCCGCATATCCCCAGCCTTCACTGCTAACATCTCACTCTCCCCGCAAAAAGCATCGCGAAAATCAGTGTTTCCCCGATAATCTTCTTGTAAAACAATCTCTTCAAAAGAATCTGTATTGTAATGTTTCCCACGTTGAGACCCCTCGTCCACGTAGTCCGTCCAAATCATAAACTTGTAAAATCCTGCTCCAAGGTCGATTTCAACAGTATGATTAATTTGGTCAATTTCATCTTTTGTCACGCAAATACAAGTATCAGGTTCACGACTAAATCTCTGTTCATCTTCCGAACGGTGAACATTAATGACATACCTAACATCATAATTTTCCTCTGTCTGGACAGCCCGACTTATATATTCCACTTCTTTGTGCAATGGAAGCAACGTATCATAATTCAAATGTAACAATACTTTCGCCGTTTGGGAATCTTCTTCCTCTTTTGGAAACTCATGTAAATCACACGAAAAAATCGAAATCATCAACAGTACATGAAACAATAATGATAAAACAACCTTTATTCTTTTCATTTTTGTTTCGTTTTAAAGTTCAACTTATATGAAAGGGATATGGCAACCTGATCAATTCCGAAAAACACATCACGAACACTGGAAGACAAGCGACCATCAGGTTTATTATGAAATTTGTCATAATACAAGGAATAAACTCCTGCACCTAAAGAAAATTCCGCATTCCAATGATTACTTTTACCTATCGGAAGACGATACCCTACACTCACCCCTCCCCCTAAAGCTGGATGGGCAGCAGAATGATCTTGAATTCTCCATTTCCCGTTCAATGCAAAATTGTAATAAGCGAATCCCGCATGTACTCCCATAAAAATACCATCATTCCCGCCAAACCAATAACGGAGTTCAGGCTGAACACAAAACGTACGAAATTTGATTGTCGAAGTAAAATAATTGACTCCTGAATAATAAACGGGTAAAACAAACGACCAATACTGTCCCCAAGCCAACTCAACGGCAAGATTTGAAATCAGCATACCCCATCCCACAGCATTAGTCTTTAGATAAAGACTATATTCATTTCTTTTTTGGATATCATCACCTAAACTTCGGTTTACTCCTTCCTTCGCCCCGAACTCAGATGGAACTTTTTTTAACAACAATGGTAACGAAGAAATCGGAACCGTTATCGGTGTCATTTTTTTCGAAAATGTCTTGTCTTTTGCCAAAATGAATAGTACACCAGCATTACGCATAGAATCAAAAAAACGTTTATACATTAATTGCCAAATCCGACCAGCATATAACGATTGAAGCAAAAGGACACGATTGTCTATTTGAAGCCCCTTACCATAATTACTAAATTCTTCCTCATAACCAAGAATTTCCACAACTTTTTCTTTATAAGGTATATTAGATTCCCGTGTCATGGACGTAAGACGAGACCAATTAATATACTGACAATCTCTCACAACACATCGATCCGGAATCTTCAGACGTTCCCGCACAAAACTTTCCAGCGTAGCAAGACGCTTTCTAGCAAGTTGCTTATTCAACTGATAACTTCCCTCTGGAGAAGCCGTTCCATAAAAAATAACTTTTTCTATCAGAAACATACTATCCTGTTCCATGCATTCCAAAAATGAAGCAAGGCGTGAAAGTTGAAAAGCATTATCCCTAAATGTCGAATCAATTTGTGTACCTCTTACACAAAAATCAAGTTGCACAACCATTCGCCCCCCTTGAGCTAATATTCTTATATTTAACAACACAATAAATACAAGCAATACACACATCTTAATTCTCATATTTCACTCATAATTTATTCAAAACACTTTTAGTAGATCATTAACTCGCTAGAGAAAAAATAGCAAAGAACGATCATTTAATGATTTATACTTTTAAACGTACCGAATCATCCCTTTAAACAAGATAATTTGCTAGCAACCAATGTTGAAGTTGTATGATTTTAATTTGTATTAGTCGATATTATTCCGTAATTTTGCATATCATTAAACGATCGTTTAATACTACAGATTTTATAAGATAAAATATATACTATCTCCCTGTTTCGCTAGGCTAACGCCTTATTTCCCAAGCATTCTATCATCATTCCCCATATTGTCAATATACATCAGAACAGCCTCCACTTACAAGTAAAATCAATTCTTAGTTCAATTTTATCGAAGGTGGATGCAGGATGAATGCAAGATAAATGCTTTATGGTGATAATGAACTATAAACAGACTACTTGTAAAATAACTATAAAAACGGGAGAAACCACAACCCAACCCCGAAAAAGCATTAGAGAAATTTAAATATGAAGTGGGAATAATCCCTTTCTGATTTCTAAGGAAGTGATGGAATATAGCCCTTCAACAATTCGTAATACTTACAATACCTGTTCAACACACACTCCCCACACAATGGATTTCGACTTTTACACACCAACGCAGCATAATCTAAAATAGCCCAGTTCAATTCCTTGCACCTACGCACCTCGATAATATCATTTGCCAACTCTTGAATCTCCTTATCATGTCGCACGTCAATAAAATCTCCCGGCTTAAAATAACGTTTCAGCAAGCGGGACATATTCACATCCAACAAAGGTTTGCGATTTTTCAAGATAAACAATTCGAAAGCATTGGTAACATACAACCCGATAAAACCGGAATCTCTCAACTCATTTTCGTCTCCCGGAATCCTCCCTCCCCTTCGCCGGATATCTTCCCCCAATTTATACAACCGACGGGCCCGGTGACGATATAACCCAAGCGGTTTCATAATCTCTTCCAACTCTTCAAGCGAAGCATTAGCCAAGGCATTCCAATCGGGGAATTTCGAGAAAAATGTATCGTAATACTTTGCCACCGTTTCCGCTTTCGTACGCTGCAACAATATCTCGGAAACAATTTGCTGGTACTTCGTCGCTCGATCTTCCCGCCACGGGAATATCCGGTGATTCTCGTCGAACCACTTCAACAACCGATGTTGCAGATATTGAACCATGACTTCCCGCATAAATCTTAATTTACATTCAAGTCTAACATATATTTTGCTATTTCTTCTTGACAAACAAAAATAACAATTCTCATTCAAGTTTTTTCACTGGATATTCAAAATCAGTAAAAATGGTACACATATCTGTAATTTATCTACACACAATCCCCGCCACCCCCTATATATTTGTATTACAAAATAAATGGACAACTTTATAATATATCATGATGAAAACAATGTATTTTTTAATAATTGCAACAGTTATGGCAACATTTAGCATGAATGTAGAAGCACAAAAGACTTCTAACGGAAAGAAAGTACTGGTCGCTTATTTTTCACGTAGCGGAAATACCAAAGCGATAGCGAGTCATATCAAAGAGCTGACAGGGGGAGATTTATTCGAAATTCAGACAGCAAAACCATACCCGGCAGATTATCACGCTTGCACGGAAGTAGCCAAAAAAGAAAAAAATGACAACGCCCGCCCCGAATTAAAAGAGAAAGTGAAAAACATAGAAGAATACGATATTATCTTCATCGGTTTCCCGAACTGGTGGGGGACAATGCCCATGCCGATCCTTACATTTTTGGAAAGTTACAAATTGGAAGGAAAAATCGTGATCCCATTCTGCACGCACGGTGGAGGCGGCGAGCAAAGTTGCTTTAGAGATTTCGTGAAAAACACGAGCAAAGCCACAAATAAAAAAGGATTTATCACTAGTGGAGGAGCGGCAAGCTCGGCACGTCCGCAAGTAGAAAAATGGTTGAAAGAAATTGATATTATAAAATAAAAAATCATTTTAAACTTCCTCCCCCTTCGGGGTGCTTCCCCTCAGGCAGGAGAAGAAGGAGATGTCCGAAGGTCGTCGGAGGAGTTTATATAGCGACAAGCGGAACTCTACCGACTTTACGAATCCCATAGCCATGACCATCCCCCCACAGAAAATAGAATCTATCAGTCAGCTAAACACGCTAATCGGGCAAAAGACATTGCACCCGCTCCTAAGCATTATTGACCTAGCCGAAGCTACACGCCTCGATCAACTCTCTATTTCCGGTGATTTCTACGCTCTATTCTTCAAACAAGTACAATGTGGAGATTTCAGATTCGGCCGCAGGTGTCATGATTTTCAATCCTGCACGTTAGCATTCAAAGCTCCCGGGCAAACTATTGACATCAACCGACATGACGCTCCGGAACAGACCAGCATTTTAGGCATCACATTCCACCCCAAGGTTTTCAACGAAACACCATTGATCTGTAAGAAATCCGAATACTCGTTCTTCTCCTACCAGGAAAACGAATCCCTTCATTTATCCGAACGGGAAAAACAAATTATCCTGGGATGCATGAGCAATTTTCAGAAAGAATTACAACGAGACATTGACCGGTTCAGCCTCCGATTGCTAGCCGTACATCTCGAATTACTCCTAGATTATTGCCTACGGTTTTATGAACGTCAATTCATCACCCGTTGTAATATAAATAATGATATTTTGGCGTATTTCAATCAACTTTTGGAACAATATCTCCAAGCGGAACACGGGGTAAAAACGGAATTACGCTCGATCGAGTACGTTCATGAAAGAATCCCCCAATCTATTGCCTATCTCAATGATCTCGTACGGGTAGAAACCGGGAAAACTCTCCGGGAACACGTGCGTCTGAAAAAAATAGACATGGCGAAACACCTCGTAACAAGCTCGAATAAAACAATTTCAGAAATTGCACTCGCATTAGGCTTTCCCAATACCCAAACATTTCTCTGCCTGTTTAAAAAACTTGTAGGTTGCTCTCCAAACGAATACAGACAGCAAGGGAACAATAAACCCAATTAGTCCCTACACGAACTCTTTAAAATTGATTCTCAGATAAATAATCATATTTTTTTTGACCAAGCCGTTGGTTTTTATCTTAAAATTTCATAATTTAATACCGCAAATTCAGAGGCGGTGACAGATATTTATTTTCGACTACGTAAAATGATTCTCAATAAAGAATTATTTCCGTTTTTGTGTTGAAAATATTTCATTTATTGCCCGGAATGATATAAATTTGACAAATCAATGCGAATGTGTTAAATATTTAACTGAAACAATATAAAAATGCTTCCTATGAGTAAATTTATTTCTATCGAAGAGGCTGTATCAAAAGTAAAAGATGGTATGACCATCATGGTAGGCGGATTCCTCGCAAACGGAACCCCTAACAAAATCGTTGATGCGTTAGCAAAATCAGGTGTTAAGAACCTGACGTTGATCTGTAATGACACGGCTTACCCGGACAAAGGAGTCGGTCAATTGATTGCCAACAAACAAGTAAAAAAACTTTTCGTGTCACACATCGGGACGAACCCGCACACGAGCGAACAAATGAATAGCGGAGAACTTGAAATCGAATTCTGCCCGCAAGGTTCATTGGCAGAGCGTGTACGTGCAGGAGGTTGCGGTCTGGGAGGAATCCTAACTCAAACCGGAATGGGAACCATCGTGGCTGAAGGGAAACAGATCGTCAACGTGGATGGCAAAGACTATTTGTTGGAAAAACCGTTGAGAGCCGATATCGCATTGATTGGTGCCAGCCTTGGAGACAAAGCCGGAAATCTGGTTTACCGGGGAACATCTCAAAATTTCAACCCGTTAATGGCTTCTGCCGCTGACTTGGTAATTGCAGAAATTAACGAACTGGTTGAAGTCGGCGAAATCGCCGCAGAAAACGTGAAGACACCGTCAATCATGGTGGACTTCATTGTTAAATAATTTACGATTGACGATTTTTGATTAAAAATTATCAAATCGCCCGATTAATAAAATTTAAAATTCAAGGAAATGGAAAAAACGATGATAAGATTAAGAATGAGTGCAAAAGATGCTCATTACGGTGGGAATTTAGTTGACGGCGCACACATGGTGCATTTGTTCGGGGATGTGGCCACGGAATTATTAATCATGCATGACGGTGACGAAGGCCTGTTTGTTGCCTATGACAACGTGGAATTTTTGGCTCCTGTTTATGCCGGAGATTATATCGAGGCTACCGGGGAGATTGTAAAAGTAGGAAACACCTCCCGCAAAATGATTTTCGAGGCAAAGAAGGTAGTCGCTGCTAGACCTGACATTTCTGCTTCAGCTGCAGATGTACTGGAAGAACCGATCGTGGTTTGCCGTGCAAGCGGAACCTGCGTGGTAAAAAAAGAAGACCAGAGAAAGAAATAATCTAAATTATTATTATGGAGAAATTAATTATCACAGCAGCCATTTGCGGGGCAGAAGTTACCAAAGAACAAAACCCTGCCGTTCCTTATACAGTAGAAGAGATCGTGAGAGAAGCAAAATCCGCTGTAGACGCAGGCGCAGCTATTGTTCACCTTCACGTTCGTGAAGATGACGGAACCCCGACCCAAAGCAAAGCACGCTTCAAAGAGTGTATCGACGCTATTTATAAGGTTTGCCCGGACGTTATCTTGATCCCCTCTACCGGAGGAGCCGTGGGAATGACCGCAGAAGAACGTCTTCAGCCGACAGAACTTTTCCCCGAAATGGCCACTCTGGATTGTGGTACCTGTAATTTCGGAGACGAGGTTTTCGAGAACACCATGCCTATGATGAGAGATTTCGGAAAGAGAATGTTGGAAAACAATATCAAACCGGAATACGAATGTTTCGAAATGGGACATCTTGACACCGTATTAGCCATGGCTAAAAAAGGTCAGGTTCCCGGAGCCCCAATGCAGTTCAATTTCGTTCTCGGCGTTCCCGGATGCACTCCTGCCACGGTACCGAATCTTTGCTGGCTTGTAAACGCAATCCCCGCAGGTTCTACGTGGACGGCAACCGGAATCGGTCGTCATGCCTTCACTCTTGCAGCTCCCGCTATCGCAATGGGTGGAAACGTTAGAGTCGGTTTTGAAGATAATCTTTACCTGGAAAGAGGTGTACTGGCGAAATCCAATGGAGAATTAGTAGCAAAAGTAGTTCGTATCGCCAAAGAATTAGGCCGTCCGATCGCTACCTCCGCGGAAGCAAGAGAGATTTTAGGATTAAAACCGTTAAAATAATCGATTTATAAATTTTCAAATTTAATTATACTATGCAAAAGAAAGGAAATAAATACGGAACCCACCGTGTAATCGAACCAAAGGGAGTATTACCCCAACCCGCCAACAAGATTGATAACAACATGGACGAGATCTACGATAACGAAATCTTGATCGACGTTCAGACGTTGAATATTGACTCTGCTAGCTTCACCCAGATCGAACAACAAGCCGGTGGCGATAAAGCAAAGATCGCTGAGATCATGATGGACATTGTTGCAAAACAAGGAAAACATCGCAACCCGGTAACCGGATCAGGCGGTATGTTGTTAGGTACGGTTGAAAAAATCGGTGATGCCTTGAAAGGTAAAATTGATTTGAAAGAAGGTGATAAGATCGCAACTTTGGTTTCTCTTTCTTTGACTCCCCTCCGTATTGACAAGATCAAAGATATTCGCCCGGATATCGATCAAGTAGACATCGACGGTAAGGCTATACTTTTCGAAAGCGGTATCTATGCAAAGATCCCGGCTGACCTTCCTGAAAACTTAGCATTGTCTGCATTAGACGTGGCCGGGGCTCCTGCTCAAACCGCTAAATTGGTTAAACCAGGCGATACCGTGTTAATTATCGGTGCAGGTGGAAAATCAGGTATGTTGTGCTGCTACGAGGCTAAAAAACGTGCAGGCGTTACCGGTAAAGTAATCGGTTTGTGCCACAGCCAAAAGAGTACCGAACGTTTACAGAAACTTGGTTTCTGCGACTATGTATTCTCTGCCGATGCAACTCAACCGGTTCCGGTAATGGAGAAAATCGAGGAATTGACCAATGGCGAAATGTGCGACGTTACGATCAACAACGTGAACATCACCGATACAGAAATGACTTCTATCCTTTGCACGAAGAACACGGGAGTTGTTTACTTCTTCTCTATGGCAACCAGCTTCACGAAAGCAGCTCTTGGAGCAGAAGGTGTTGGTAGCGACGTGACCATGATCGTTGGTAACGGTTACACGAAAGGACACGCAGAGATCACACTTCAAGAACTGAGAGAAAGCGAGGCTTTGAGAAAGATCTTTACAGAACTTTACGCTTAATAATTTAAGATTTATGATTTACGATTGGAGATTTTCAATCGTAAATCATAATCCGAAATTTAAAATCTAAAATTTAAAATTAGTCGATGGACAAGGGTTGTAGATACGGAACACACAGGGTAATTACTCCGGAAGGCACACTTCCTCAACCGGCATTAAGGCTGGATAACACGATGAGCATTTATGACAACGAATTGTTGATAGATGTGCAAACATTAAACATCGATTCGGCCAGTTACACGCAGATCAAAAGCGCTTGTAACGGGGATGCGGACAAAATGAAAGAAATGATTCTTTCTATCGTGGCAGAGAGAGGTAAAATGCAAAATCCTGTTACCGGATCGGGTGGTATGCTCATCGGAACGGTGAAAGAGATCGGGCCTAATTTCCCGGACAAATCACTGAAAATCGGAGACAAAATTGCCACGCTGGTTTCCTTATCCCTGACTCCATTAAAAATAAACAAGATCAAACATCTTGATCCGGCATCGGATCAAGTAGACGTGGATGCACAAGCGATCCTATTTGAAAGTGGCCTATACGCCGTGCTACCGAATGATATTCCGGAAAAACTGGCATTAGCCGTGTTGGACGTGGCAGGAGCCCCGGCTCAAGTGGCCCGTCTGGTAAAAGAAGGAGATACGGTATGTATCATCGGAGGGGGTGGAAAGTCTGGAGTACTTTGTTGCTACCAGGCCATGAAAAACGTCGGACCTTACGGAAAGGTCATCGTGGTGGAATACTCGGAAGAGAACGCCCGAAGAATCAAAGATATGAATCTCGCCACTCACGTTATTGTCGCCGACGCGACAAAAGTGATGGACGTGTATAAAAAAGTGACTGCGATTGCAGGGGAAAGAGGTTGCGAGGTAACGATTAACAATGTAAACGTTCCCTCAACAGAAATGACCTCGATTCTAGTCACGAAAGGACAAGGATGCGTTTATTTCTTCTCCATGGCGACCAGCTTCACGAAAGCGGCACTGGGAGCTGAAGGAGTAGGAAAAGATATAAATTTAATCGTGGGAAACGGATACGCCAAAGGACACGCCGAACTGACACTGAGTATCATTCGGGAGTCGGAAGAAATCCGGGAACTATTTAACAGACTTTACGTGAAATAAAAATGTAGAATTTAGAATTTAAAATGTAGAATGAGCTATTTTTTAATCTAAAATCAAAACGCCGGAAACGCTTGCTGCGCACTAGGGCAATTTAAAATTTAAAATCTAAAATTTAAAATAAATAAACTGAGATGGCTGAAAGCAGACGAAAAGAATTTTTTCCAGAAGTAACAGATGAACAATGGAATGACTGGAAATGGCAAGTGAAAAACAGAATTGAGACTGTGGATCAATTAAAAAAATATCTTGATCTGGATCCCAGCGAAGAAGAGGGTATTCGCAATGCATTAAAAATGTTGAGAATGGCAATCACCCCGTATTATTTAAGTTTAATCGACAAGAACAATCCACATTGTCCTATCCGCAAACAAGCGGTTCCTTCAGCCTTGGAACTACACAAAGCGAGTGCAGACTTGGAAGACCCGTTACACGAAGACAGCGATTCTCCCGTACCGGGATTAACTCATCGGTATCCGGACCGGGTGTTATTCTTGATCACGGATCAATGTTCCATGTATTGCCGTCATTGTACCCGCAGACGTTTTGCCGGACAAAAGGACAGTGCCTCCCCGACCGAACGCATTGATAAATGTATCGAATACATCGCCAAGACTCCACAAGTAAGAGATGTGCTGTTATCCGGTGGTGACGCATTGTTGGTAAGCGACGATCGTTTGGAATACATCATCAGCCGCTTAAGAGCCATCCCTCACGTGGAAATCATCCGTATCGGTAGCCGTACCCCGGTAGTATGCCCGCAAAGAATTACCCCGGAACTGGTAAATATGCTGAAAAAATATCACCCGATCTGGTTAAACACTCACTTCAATCACCCGAATGAAATCACGGAAGAATCAGCTGCCGCTTGCGCTCGTTTGGCGGACGCAGGTATCCCGTTAGGAAACCAGACCGTATTATTGAGAGGAATCAACGATTGTACCTACGTGATGAAAAAATTGATGCACGGATTAGTAAAAATGCGTGTTCGTCCGTACTACATCTATCAATGCGACCTTTCCATGGGTATCGAGCATTTCCGTACTCCGGTTTCCAAAGGTATCGAAATCATCGAGAACTTACGCGGACACACTTCCGGATATGCCGTTCCCACGTTCGTGGTTGACGCTCCCGGTGGTGGAGGTAAGACTCCGGTAATGCCGAACTACGTGATCTCACAATCTCCGAACCGGGTTGTATTGAGAAACTACGAAGGTGTTATCACCACCTACACGGAACCGACAGATTACAAGGAAGAGTGCCACTGCCCGGAATGTGAGCAAGCTCGCAAAGAAGGTGTTGCCGCATTGTTACATGGCGATATGCTCTCTATCGAACCGAAACATCTGGCTCGTAACGAGAGAAATCATCACGAATAAAATAATTTTAGATTTTAAATTTTAGATTTTAAATTCTTTCCGGAATTGACAATCTAAAATTTAAAATCTTTAAATATTGAATTGAAAGAGCGTCGTATTGTGCGTGAAAATTTAAAGTTTAAAATCTAAAATTTAAAATTCAAACCGTGTTTATCGAGGAGATTCTAAAATACAACAGTATAGCAATCGTGGGTCTGGCTAAAAATGCCGGAAAAACGGAATGCTTGAACTATATTCTTCGGAAAGTGAAGAATACGGGAAAGCGTTTCGCCCTTACCTCAATAGGCATCGACGGGGAAAACAGAGATCAGGTTTGCCAAACGCCCAAACCGGAAATTGAAATCTTCGAAGACATGATTTTCATCACGTCTGAGATGCATTACCGGTCCAAACGTCTGGTGGCAGAGATCATGGATGTCAGCACACAACAAACCTCGTTAGGACGTCTGGTAACCGCCAGAGCTGTCAGTTCGGGGAAAGCCTTGTTATCAGGGCCTGCCGACACGGGATCATTAAAAGCCCTCATCCAAGGGATGAAACGTTTTGACGTGGACACCACCATTGTCGACGGGGCTCTCTCCCGACTCAGTCTCAGCTCTCCGGCTGTGACGGAAGCCATGGTGTTAGCCACGGGAGCCGCAGTATCCTGTAATATTCCTCAACTGGTTAGAAAAACAAAATACGTGTATGACCTCATTTGCTTGGAGACAGCAGAACCGGAGATGATCCGGCAACTGATTGACATCGAGCAAGGCATATGGTCCATTGACGAAAACGGGAAAGTTCACGATCTGAACATTCCTTCCGTGTTTATGCTTGAAAATAACAAAGACGAAGTTTTCAAGTACGGGAACACGTTATACGTGGCAGGCGCCATCAGTGACAAATTATTGCAATTCCTACGGCAACAGAAGCAAATCAAGGAGATCACACTGATTATCCGTGATTTCACCAAAATGTTCGCTTCCATGGAAACATACTATGCCTTCCTCAAAAAAGGCGGCACCATGAAGGTATTGCAAAAAAGTAAACTATTGGCTGTTTGTATCAATCCCCAATCCCCGGAAGGATATTGTTTGGATTCCGACGAACTGAGAATAGCCATGCAAGAGAGCTTGGGTATTCCTGTTTATGACGTCAAGAGAATTGAAAATTGAAAATTGAAAATTGAAAGTTGAAAATTGAAAATGAATTTAGATTGAAGGAATTAAAAAGCGACCGCCCCGTGCGGCTGGAATCTAAAATCTAAAATCATTAAATCTAAAATTAATAAGGTGTTTTTAAGAAGTGCCATAGAAGAAATTAACGGGTTCAGATTCATGATCGACAAACTGGAAATTCAATCCGGGCTGGCGAAACGAGTCTTGAATACACTACCTTATTTGCATAGCCCGGAAACGATTGCCCAGGAATTGGACAAAACCGAGGTCACGCGTAATATTCTACAAACCTCCGAACTAACAGACACCATTACTAAGATCAAGGTCAAGCTGATGCAAGTGAAGGACATCCGGGGAACAGCAAACCGGGTGACGGAATCACAGGTATTGGATGACATTGAACTATTTGAATTAAAAGCTTTTTCTTTGCTGGTCGTGGAGATGCGGGAATTACTCCTGTCAGCAAATATCACAGTTGTTACACTCCCGGATTTGGAACCGGTAGTAAACATTTTAGATCCCGAAAAAATGCGTATTCCTCATTTTTACGTGTACGATGCCTATTCCCCGGAACTGGCAGCCCTGCGTACAAAAATGAAAACGCTCAAAATGGATGAAAAAACAGAGGAACGAGTACTGGATCAACTTCAATTCGAACATACGGAATTAGAAGACCGGATTCGGGAAAAGTTATCCGAACAGATTCATCCCTATAAAAAAGAAATTAACGAAGCCTTGGTAAACACGGCGACTTTAGATATTCTGTTGGCCAAAGCCCAACAGACCATTGATATGCAGTTATGCAAACCGGAAATTTCCACTAGCACGACTCGCTATATAAAAATATTCAACCCACAGGTAAAAGAGGTACTTTGGCAAGAAGGCAAGAAATTCCAGGCGATTGACATTGACATCGAGCAAGGAGCCTGTTTGATTACCGGAGCCAATATGGCCGGGAAAAGTGTTATACTAAAAACAGTGGCACTGGCACAGACACTATTCCAATTCGGTTTTTACGTTCCGGCAGAACAAGCCGAGATTGCCTTGGTGGACGAAGTTCTCCTTTGCATCGGGGACGAGCAATCCGAATTAAGCGGCCTATCCTCGTATGCCTCGGAAATGCTACGGGTAAATGCCATTGTTCAAGACGTGAAAGCAGGTAAAAACGCCTTGATTCTGATTGACGAGCTAGCAAGAACCACCAACCCCACGGAAGGAAAAGCGATCGTGAATGCCATGCTTGACTTCCTGACGGATAAAGGAGCCCGTTCCTTGATTACCAGCCATTACAGCGGGATCAAAGCCCATTGTAAAAAGATGCGGGTAAAAGGATTTGTCAAAGAACACGTACAAGGTCAATTAACCATCAACAATATAAACGAGTTCATCGATTACTCGCTAATCGAAGATACTCATGACTCCGTGCCGCAAGAAGCCATGCGCATCGCCCGTATTCTGGGCATTGATGAAGAATTGTTGGACAAAGCAGAGGAGTTTTTGGATGACGAAGAGAAGAAGAACAGAAATTAATAACAGAACAAAGATATGCAGAACAGTAAACTAGGGCTTGATTTCACCAAAGTGGCACACGCAAAGGACGTGGCCCGGAAGATAGCCGACGATGTACAGAAATTCGTGGAACAATACTCTACCGTTGCCGTTGAGCGTACGCTATGCCGTTTGCTCGGTATTGACGGGGTTGACGCTAACACCGTGCCCCTACCCAACGTGCTGGTAGACGAGATCAAAGACAAAGGCGTGTTAGGTGAAGGTATTTTATTCTTCCTCGGAAACGCTATCGTGGAAACCGGTATGAACCCGCAACAAATAGCAGAGAAGGTTGCAGTGGGAGAACTGGATATCACCACGTTACCCGTTCACCCGACAGATAAGATTAAAGCCGCATTGAAACCTCACGTTGACGCAAGTATCAAACGGATCAGTGATCGCCGTGCCAAGAAGGAAAACTACTTAAACACGATCGGGGAAGGCCCCAAACCTTACCTCTACGTGATCGTGGCTACCGGAAACATCTATGAAGACGTGGTACAGGCACAAGCAGCCGCACGTCAGGGAGCTGACATTATTGCCGTAATCCGCACAACAGGGCAAAGTTTGTTGGATTACGTGCCTTATGGAGCTACCACGGAAGGATTCGGGGGAACCTTCGCTACACAGGAGAACTTCCGTATCATGCGTAAGGCCTTGGATGAAGTGGGCGAAGAAGTAGGCCGTTACATCCGCTTATGTAACTATTGTTCAGGTTTGTGCATGCCGGAAATCGCGGCCATGGGAGCATTGGAGGGATTGGACGTGATGTTGAACGATGCCCTGTACGGCATCCTGTTCCGGGATATCAACATGCAGCGTACGCTGGTTGACCAGTTCATGTCAAGGGTAATCAACGGATTCGCCGGGGTAATCATCAACACCGGGGAGGACAACTACCTGACAACCGCTGATGCCGTGGAACAGGCACACACCGTGCTGGCATCCGACTTGATCAACGAGCAATTGGCCTTGATCGCCGGACTGAAAGAAGAACAAATGGGATTAGGACATGCTTTCGAAATGGACCCGTCTCTTGAAAACGGATTCTTGCTGGAATTGTCTCAAGCTCAAATGACCCGTGAGATTTTCCCGAAAGCCACTTTAAAATATATGCCTCCGACCAAATTCATGACGGGAAATATTTTCCGCGGACATATTCAGGATGCTCTTTTCAACATGATCGGGATCTGGACTTCTCAAGGAATCCAATTATTGGGTATGCCGACGGAAGCAATCCACACGCCCTTCATGTCCGACCGTTACCTTTCTATCGAGAACGCCAAATATATCTTCGGTAACATGAAGAACATCGGCGATGAAGTAGAATTTAAAAAGGACGGTATCATCCAGAATCGTGCCAAGGAAGTATTGAACAACGCTATCGCATTACTTGAAAACATTGAACGTGAAGGTCTTTTCACCGCTTTGGAAAAAGGGATCTTCGGTGACGTGAAACGTCCGAAGAATGGTGGTAAAGGACTTGACGGAGTTGCTGCCAAAGGCACCAACTACTACAACCCGTTTATTGAGCTTATGCTCAATAATAATTGAAAATGAAAGGGGCAGCCTTATCATTTTCGATTTCAGATTTTCAAGAGAGTGAATAAAAATAAAATTTAAACCGATGCGATTGATGATTTTCAATTTTGCATTTTCAATTTTCAATTCATTATGAGTGGAGGATTATATTCTACTGAAAAAAATGATTTCGACCAGACGCTGGATCTGAAAAAAATAAAACCCTACGGGGACACGATGAACGACGGGAAAACTCAGTTGAGTTTCACGTTACCCGTGCCTGCCGGGGATGAAGCTATCGAAGCCGCAAAACAATTGTTGAAAAAAATGGGTTTCGAGAACCCGCAAGTGGTATTTCACAAAGAATTGACCGAAGGATACACCTTCTTCAACTGTTACGGTAGTTGCACGCACACCGTGGACTTCACGAGCATCCATGTTCCGAAAGTAGAAGGAACGAAATGGGATATGCACGAAACGGACGAGTTTATCCGTGAAAACATCGGACGTCCTTTGATTGTCGTGGGTGCAAGTACCGGGACCGACGCACACACCGTGGGGATCGATGCCATCATGAACATGAAGGGATTCGCCGGTCACTACGGCTTGGAACGTTACGACATGATCGAAGCCCACAACTTGGGAAGTCAGGTACCCAATGAAGAGTTTATCGCCAAAGCTATCGAGTTGAAAGCCGACGCTCTTTTGGTATCCCAGACCGTTACCCAAAAAGACGTTCACATCAAAAACCTGGTCGAACTCGTGGAAATGTTGGAAGCAGAAGGCTTGCGGGATAAAGTAATCCTGGCTTGCGGCGGTCCCCGAATCTCTCACGAGCTGGCAAAAGAGCTTGGTTACGATGCGGGATTCGGCATGAATACCTACGCGGATGACGTGGCTTCATTTGTTGCCCAAGAATTTGTTAGAAGAAAGAATAAATAATTAAATTTACGATTTATGATTCATGATTTACGATTCGCTATTTAAGAATCTAAAATCTAAAATCTAGAAATCTAAAATCAAAACGGTATGGATAAAGATCAAGTAAGAGAAGTTATCGCGAAACGGGTAGCTCTCGAATTAAAAGACGGCGACGTGGTAAACTTGGGAATCGGACTACCAACGATGGTACCGAACTACTTGCCCAAAAACGTACACGTGATCCTGCAATCCGAGAACGGATTATTAGGTATGGGTCCGAAACCGGAAGAAGGTAAAGAAAATCCGGAACTGACGGATGCCGGCGGTGGCTACATCACGGCTATCGAAGGTGCCTGCAGCTTTGACAGCGCAACCTCTTTCGGACTTATCCGCGGCGGACACGTGGATGTCACCATTCTTGGTGCTTTACAAGTTGACGAGAAAGGGAACTTGGCAAACTGGATCATCCCCGGTAAAAAAGCCCCGGGCATGGGTGGAGCCATGGACCTTCTGGTAGGTGCTAAAAAAGTGATCCTTGCCATGGAACACACTGCAAAAGGGAATCACAAGATTTTAAAAGAATGCACCCTGCCGTTGACGGCTGCCGGGGAAGTTGACATGATTATCACCGAAATGGGAGTTATGAATGTTACCCCTAAAGGTATCGAACTGGTAGAATTAAACAGTGAATTCTCTTTGGATGACATCAAAGCAGCTACAGGTTGTGAATTAATAATTTCCCCGGATTTAAAACCGATGAAACAATAAAAATCATTAAAATCTAACAATATACAATGGATTTCAGTCTATCAAAACAAGAGCAACTCTTCTTACAAATGATAAGAGAGTTTGCAGAAAAAGAGGTGAAACCCCTGGCGGCAGAAGTGGACGAATCAGAAAGATTCCCGATGGAAACCGTTCAAAAAATGGCAAAACTTGGTATTATGGGTATCCCGTTCCCGGTTGAATTCGGTGGTGCCGGCGGTAGCAACATCCTTTACACGATGGCCGTAGAGGAATTATCCCGTGTATGTGCCACAACCGGCGTAATCGTGTCTGCACACACTTCTTTATGTTGTGCCCCGATCATGGAACACGGTACTCCCGAGCAAAAAGCCAAGTATCTTCCCAAATTGACTTCCGGTGAATGGATCGGAGCATTCGGGCTGACCGAACCGAACGCCGGAACCGACGCATCCGCACAACAGACTTTCGCAGTAAAAGAGGGAGATCATTACGTGTTGAACGGATCTAAAATCTTCATCACCAATGCCGGTTACGCACACGTGTATATCATCATGGCAATGACCGATAAATCCAAAGGAACAAAGGGTATTTCCGCCTTCATCGTGGAAAAAGATTTCCCGGGTTTCTCGATCGGTAAGAAAGAGAAAAAATTGGGTATCCGCGGTTCTGCAACCTGCGAGTTGATCATGGAAAACTGTATCGTTCCTGCCGAGAACTTACTCGGACAAGAAGGTAAAGGTTTCGGTATTGCCATGAAAACACTTGACGGCGGACGTATCGGTATCGCTTCTCAAGCATTGGGTATCGCTCAAGGAGCTATGGACGAGACCGTGAAATACGTGAAAGAACGTAAACAATTCGGTAAAGCCATCGGACAATTCCAAAACACCCAATTCCAACTGGCTGACTTGCAGACTAAAATAGAAGCTGCCCGTTTGTTAGTAAGACAGGCTGCCTACAAGAAAGACTTGAAAGTGCCTTATTCAGCAGATGCCGCTATGGCCAAATTATTCGCGGCAGAAACGGCCATGGAAGTGACGACCAAAGCGGTACAATTCCACGGAGGATACGGATACACCCGTGAATATCCGGTTGAAAGAATGATGAGAGATGCCAAGATTACTGAAATCTACGAGGGTACGTCAGAAGTTCAGAGAATGGTGATTGCAGCAAATTTATTAAAGTAAAAGACAGTTGACATGAAGATCGTTGTTTGTATTAAACAAGTTCCGGATACCACGGAAATCAAACTGGACCCCGTTACAGGAACCCTTATCAGAGACGGTGTACCCAGTATTATGAATCCCGATGACAAGGGAGGACTTGAATTTGCCCTTCAATTAAAAGATCAATATGGAGCACATGTAACCGTGATCACCATGGGACCTCCTCAGGCAGAGGCTATCTTGAGAGAGGCATACGCCATGGGAGTGGATCGTGCCATCCTGTTAAGCGACCGCAAATTCGGTGGAGCCGATACATTGGCCACTTCTAACACCATTGCCGCAGCCTTGAGATCTCTGGAATTCGACCTATTGATCACCGGGCGTCAAGCTATCGACGGGGATACCGCACAGGTTGGTCCGCAGATCGCTGAACACCTGGATTTACCGCAAGTAACCTACGTGGAAAGCTTAACTTTCGACGGAAACAAGACTTTCACGGTGAAGAAATCCATGGAAGACGGTTACCAGATGGTACAGGTAGACACTCCTTGCGTATTCACGGCATTGGCTTCCGGAGTGAAACCCCGTTACATGTCTGTAAGAGGAATCGTTGAGGCTTACAATCACCCCATCGAAACCTGGACCTACAACGACATCACCGTGGATGATCAGAAGATCGGATTGAACGGATCACCGACCCGCGTATTCAAATCATTCACCAAGGGTGTAAAAGCTGCCGGACAAATCTACGAAGTAGACCCTGCAGAAGCTGTAGATATCATTATCGGCAAATTGAAAGAAAAATTTATTATCTAATGAAAGAGGATAGATTTAGAGTATTTCAATCTAAAATCTAAAATCATTAAATCTAAAATTAGAAATGGATAAGGCACAATATAAAAACGTTTACGTCTTCGTTGAACAAAGAGAAGGCGTTATCCAAAACGTGGGTCTGGAATTGTTAGGCAAAGCCAGAGAATTAGCTGATGCTTTAAATGAAAAAGTATATGCCATGTTATTGGGACATGACCTGACAACTCAGGCTCAGGAATGTATTGCTTACGGAGCCGACACCGTGTTGCGTGTGGATGCCCCGGAACTGGCTACTTACGTTACCGAACCTTATGCGCAGGCTATTTACCAGATCATCCGTGACAACAAACCGAGCATCGTGTTGATCGGGGCAACTACCATCGGTCGTGACCTCGGCCCCCGTTTGTCAGCCCGTGTAGAAACCGGATTGACGGCAGACTGTACCGGTTTGGAAATTTCCGAGGAACGGGACCTGTTGATGACTCGTCCTGCATTCGGTGGTAACTTGATGGCAACCATCATTTGTAAGGAACACCGTCCGCAAATGTCAACCGTCCGCCCGGGCGTAATGCGTATGGGCCAACGTGACGAGAACCGGAAAGGAACCATCGAAGATGTAAAAATCAACTTCGACAAATCTAAATTCCGTGTACGGGTTCTTGAAACGGTTAAACAAACCAAGAACTTGGTTGACATTACCGAAGCACATGTATTGATCTCCGGAGGTCGTGGAGTAGGTAATGCAGAAGGTTTCGATATGTTGCGTGCTATGGCAAATACCATCGGAGCCGAAGTATCCGCATCCCGTGCCATGGTCGATGCGGGAGTATTAGGCCACGAACGTCAGGTAGGGCAAACCGGTAAAACCGTACGTCCCGACTTGTACTTCGCCATGGGTATCTCCGGAGCCATCCAGCACTTGGCCGGTATGGAAGAATCCGAATACATCATCGCAATCAACAAAGACAAATTTGCCCCGATCTTCAACGTGGCAGACTTGGGTATCGTCGGCGATGTTCGCAAGATCGTTCCGCTTTTAACTGAAAAGTTGAAAAGATAAAATAAAGGGAAGTGTCGCATTGACACTTCCCTTTTTACCTAACCTTCATCAAAAAATCACGAATCCCCAGATATTGTATCCCCTCGTAAGTATTCCCATGAAACAAATCTTGCGAGACGACAATCTTGGGATAATTATCTTCTATTTTTAAAAGATTACCAAATTCCCGTTGGATAGTTGTCTCATCATTTAGCTGTAAAGCGACCTGCACATACACCTTTTCACCCTCCCGCTCACCAATAAAATCAACTTCTTGTTTCTCCAATACTCCCACGGAAACCTTATATCCTTGATATAACAAATGATTATAAACAATATTCTCTAATATCTTCCCCTGATCTTGAAGTTTAAAACCGGTTATAACATTTCGAATTCCCAGATTTTCAAAATAATATTTATTCCCTACCTCAAAAATACGTTTCCCCACAATATCATACCGATCAACACGAGAAATAATAAAAGCGTTTGCAAAATGGCCTATATAAGCCAGAATTTGATTTACCCCCAACGTAACTCGTTGTGATTTCAAATAATCACTTATTCCTTTAGCCGAAAATATACTTCCTACATTATCTGCAAGAAACAAAAGTAACCTCTCTAAAAAATCAGTATTCCGTAAAGCATATCGGCTAACCACGTCCCGATAAACAATCGTGGAATATATACTCTTCAAATATTCAAAAACAATTTCATCTTCCAATTTCAAATGCATCAAATAAGGCAACCCTCCATATCTGGTATATAGCCCATAACTTTCATCCGAATTTTCCAGTTCATGAAACTGTAAAAACTCCGGATATGACAAACTATATATCGTGAACTCGATATATCGCCCCCCTAAATAAGTGGCCAATTCCCCGGACAACATTTTCGCATTGCTTCCGGTCACATATATATCGTTATTTTCATCCAAGGCCAACGAGCACAGAGCTTTCTCGAATTCACTCACCTCCTGTACTTCATCAATAAATATATAATTTTTCCTGTCTTTTAAACATTTACTCACCACGTAAGCATGTAGCTCCTTTGCAGATCTTATGAAATCAAAAGTGATATCTTCCAAATTTATATAAATGACATTCGCCCCCGATTCCTTTTTCCGGATCAACTCTATCAGTTGAAATAAAATATAACTTTTCCCCACCCGACGTTGCCCGGTCATCACTTTGATCAAAGACGTGCCCATGAATGGCTCTATTTTCTTCAAATAATGCTCTCTATATTTTATATTCTCCATTTTCATTATAATTAAAACTCTCCCCAAAAATACGAAAAGTTTTCATCATACTGAAAATTTTCAACGAATAAAGCAAAAGTTTTCATCATACTGAAAACTTCCCCTTCCCACTTTATAAACCTTACAAACTTTATAAACCCAAAAAGGGGCAGCCGAAGCCACCCCTTTCCCTTATCGTCCGGAACGTTTCCGTTCCCATCGATTCTTACACCAAGCCACCACGACCGAGCTAATCACTCCTCCCACGATACTCAATACCCCCGTCACGAAATCATCTGCCACCTGCGAGAGAAAAGCATTAAATCCCAGCGTGAAAAATATTCCGGTAAAAAAATACACGCTCATCATACCGTCAAATAGCGACTATCCGATGCCGCACTCCCGTTCCTCAAGGTTGCGAAACAATACACCTTCACGTTAGCCTCTTCCCAGTCCTCGGGAAGAGCATAACTCGTGTTACCATTTTCTCCCCGATCTCTCAACGGAACGATCTTGGCACGATTCAACACGGTTTCCAGCAAAACGCCATACACTTTATCATCCGCCAACGCGTACCCCTCCTCTTCTTCCTGCATCTCCTGCTCGAAAGAATACATCTTACTCTCCGAGGCGTACGTCACGGTCACTTTAGGCGTGTACAACAACCCCTCGGCCATTTTTAACCGATCAAACACGATGGTTGCCACGTGTTTCTCGTCCACCTCCACGGCTGCCTGATTCACTTTCACGAAAGCATTCGAAGTCGTACCATTTCCCATTCCCACGAAACCTTTCCGAATCACCGGAATCAATCTCCGAGACAACTGAACCAACACCTTCATCTTTGCCCTTTGGTCAAGCATCTCCGGAGTCGGGTTATCCTTTCTTGAAAAGATCTTCGCCTTCGCGATATTCTGCTTGTTCGTGTAACACATCGTCACGTTACCAACGGACTTCTTTACTTTACCTAATAAATAAGAATTAAATTTTGCCATAACATTAAAATTTAAAAATGAATAAATCAGAAAATTTAAAATGATCTCACACTCCCCACGTGGGCCCTACACGAAAAATGCAAGCAATTTATTTCAATTTAGAATGTAGAATTTAAAATTTAGAATGAAAGATCGGTCCGTGCGGCTGGAATCTTAAATCTAAAATCTTAAATCCAAAATCAGTAATACCTAATCCACTCCGCCACCCTCAACGCCGGTCCCGGATCCACCTTCCTTGGCGTCACGTCCGAATGCCCCACGATATCCCCGATCGGATAAGAATCCACCAGCAAACCACACACCTCGTTCAACACCCGCATCTGCACGTCCGTGTAATCATGCCAGTACGTCGGCACCTCTCCCGAATCCTCCGTGTACACCTCCTTCACGGGTACTTCTTTCCCACATTCCGCCACGAACTTTCCCCCTTCCAGTCGCAATTGCCCCAAGTTATCCAACTCGATCCCAATTGAATAATGATTCAGTTCGTTCCTTCCCCTGTAACTACTCTTCCCCGCATGCCACGCCTCGATATTAAACGGCACTAGTTGTATCACCTGCCCGTCCCGTCCGATCACCACGTGAGCCGAAGCCTTCACATCCGGTCTCACCAAGAATTTTGCCGAAGATTCGGCACTCGTACCTGCCGTGTAATGTAAAATAATCATATCCGGCACTCCCAGGCTCCGTCTATTCTTCGGGCATTCCATATGAATCACCCCACCTCCCACCAAACGATGGTTCACAACTGAAAATGATGAATTAGAACTTGAAAATACTTCCATAACAAAAAATTTAGAATGTAAAATGTAAAATTTAGAATGAAATCAAAAAGCATTCGCCCCGTGCGGCTGAAATCTAAAATCTAAAATCACTAAATCTAAAATTAGCGTGGTTTTCGTGCAAATGCCTGCATGATTTTTTCCCCACTTCTCCCTACCACGTACCCTCCCAACCCGATCTCCAATAAATCCCAAAACCGGGAAGTTTCTGCTAGTATCGGTAAACTGGTAAAAGTCCCGATCAAAATAACACTGGCAAATGTCAACATCACCAGCGGCCGCCACGATCGCTGCAACCAATTCCCCCTCACCTCCTCCTGCACCGTGACAGCTTTTGCCTGTGTTAATTCTCTCTCCAATTCTTGAATCAATTTCAACAATCCGATTTCCAGCTCTTTCTTCTCCCTCGCCGGGAGTGTTAATTGACCTATCAACTCGCTGATCGAATTAACAATTCCACTTATCGGCTTCATCCCCGTTCACAATTTAATGCATTGCGAATTCGAAAATCGTTTCCCATCCGGGGACACGAAGAAACAATACAAATAAATCCTCCCCCCTTTGCCACGCTCTAACGGAAAAGTTACTTTTTCTGCCACCCGTAACACCTCCAATCCCTCCAACAACTTCGGGCTAAATGAACGATTCGAATAAAGCACGACCACATTCAAACGATCTGTCGCCTCAACCTCGTCATTCTCCCAATCCAACGTGACCATCCCCTGCTCATCCATTCTCCCCTGTAGATTATAAGCCTGTTGTCGTTTCCCGGCAGAAAAATGCAACTGCGAAAAATCACCGATCTTCCCGTTTGCCCGAAACGCTTTCAAGTTCTTCTTCATAAAAAGTGCGTAGCCACTACTACAGATTTTGTCTGCCGAAAGATCCAAAATTCCTTTCAGGGGTGTCTCCTTTATCTTTTGGTAAAAACGCACGGCCACCCGAAAACGGGACCTTACTTCTTGCTGTTTCGGCGTGTTTGGATCAATTCTATCGGGAACACTCCTCATATAAGATTTCCCGTTCAACTTGCAGAAAACGACATTCCCTACTCGTCCCTTTATTCCAAATTCATTACGAACTAAAGCCATAACTATTTTTTTAAATGAATACTACTTTTGTCTCATCAACTCTCGCTGATTTCCGAATGCAATATTACAGCAATTCAACTCCCCGCTTGTTATACGTCACAGTTACGTCTAACGAAATAATCCGCAACACTATGATTACCAGCACTCCAAAAAATACTCATTCCCCACTTCCAAAGCAACAAAAAAGGGTAGCAAAAGTATCTCAAACTCTTACTACCCTAAACTCTTACCAACTTTTCACTCTAAATTCTAACCTACTTGTACTCCTGTTCCCTCAATTTCTCAATCAACCTCTCCATTTGATCTAAAACCGTCTTTTCCTTATACCGTTTCAACACCCTGCTTTTCAACTGTCGAAAATTTTTAATCCGTATACCCCAAACCTGTTCGGCAATTGCCACCAACTCACGAAACTCCAGTAACTTTCCCGTCGGCGAATAAAACTCCCCGAGAGCCTCGAAACCAATCAACAGCTCTATCACCTTCGTCGATACATTTTTCGTCTGCCAGAACACCAACGCCTCCTTCCCCTCATTCTTCAAAAACCTAGCCGGATTATCCATCCTCTCGTGGAAAAGCTGCCATTCGTCCTCAACCACTTGTAATCCTCGCCCGATAAAGCATAACCGACACGCCCCTTTTTTCCCCCACTCCATCGCAGTCCTTGTACATCTCCAATAATGCCTGCAATCGAGTCTTCGTGTAATTCAACACACGGCACGTCGACAAATAATCATCTCCCAAGTCACATAGCTCTGCAACCTCTTCAACAAATTTTCCTAACTCATCCTCCAAATCCTCTTTTGTGACTTCCTTAAATGATTCTCCCGCCAATAAAGCAAAGAACCTTGTCTCCAGTAATTCTGTCATAGTTTTAAAATTTAAAATAAACAAAAATTCCCGGGCGTCATTACCCGGGAAATATTCTTAATTTTAAAATCGGAATCAGGAAATCACATCATCATACCCTCTCAAATCTCTCAATCATTCACCCCAAAATCATAAATCTTTCAGTCTAAAATTTAAAATCTAAAATTAGAAAGTTGTTTCACAACTTTCGTAACTCTCTCCACGTCCTCATCCGTCAACGTCGGCCCCGATGGCAAGCACAACCCGATCTCGAATAACCGTTCACTCGTCCCGTTTCCATAAAATGGAGCATTTTTGAACACGGGCTGTAAATGCATCGGTTTCCACAAGGGCCTACTCTCTATATTATCCTCATCAAGAGCCAACCGAACATCCTCTCTCGTGAATCCGGCCTCCTCCGGCTCCACCGTGATACACGTCAACCAGTAATTCGAGTTAAAATCCCCGCCTTCCGGCTGGCACATCACCTTCACCCCGTTCACCCCCTTCAATAACTTCACGTACAAATCATGAATCTCCCGTCTCCGAGCCACGTGTTCATCCAACACGAACATCTGTCCCCTCCCGATTCCCGCACAGATATTACTCATCCGGTAATTATAACCGATTTTCTCGTGCTGGTAATGCGGCGCTTGTTCCCTTGCCTGAGTGGCGTAAAATAACACTCGTTTTGCTTTCTCCTCGTTGGGACATATCAACGCACCACCTCCCGAGGTCGTGATCATCTTGTTGCCATTAAACGACAACACCCCGTACTTCCCGAAAGTCCCACACTTCCGGCCCTTGTACTCCGATCCTAACGCCTCCGCCGAATCCTCCAGCACCGGAATTCCGTAACGATTTGCCACGTCCATCACCTCATCCATCTTCACTGGCATCCCGTACAAATGTACTGGAATAATTGCTTTGGGCAGTTTCCCCGTTTTTGCCAACCGATCCTTAATCGCCTCCTCAAGCAATACCGGATCCATATTCCAAGTATCCTTCTCGCTATCCACAAAAACCGGAGTCGCTCCTTGGTAAACAATCGGGTTTGCCGAGGCAGAAAAAGTAAAACTTTGACATATCACCTCATCTTCTTCTTCTACCCCAAGCAAAATCAACCCTAAATGCAACGCAGCTGTACCGGCACTCAACGCCACCACCTGTTTCTCCTCATTTTCTACTTTCAATTTTCCATTTTCAATTAAAAAGTCCCGTAGGGCTTTTTCGAAAGCATTCACATTCGGCCCTAAAGGAACTACCCAATTCGTGTCAAATGCCTCTTGTATAAATTCTTGCTCCCGCCCGCTCATGTGAGCCAAAGAAAGCCAAATCCGTTTTTTCATATCTCAATTTGATTTTTTATCTGGGATTGCAAGTAATTTTTCCTTATACCGATAAAAGATAGTCGTGTCATTCTCTATATTTTTATCAACAATCATTCCCGCTTGAATAACATTTCTATTTCCAATAGAGATTTCCGGTAAGGTTGTACCCCGAATTCCAAAATAATTGTCATCACCAACTATATTATGCCCACACAATAGTGAAGTCGCAAAAAAATTATAATCTCCAACAACGCAATCATGACTAATAATTGATTGAGAGGTTAAAAGATTAAAATCACCTAACTTGACATTAGGCCCCACGATCGTAAAAGGATCCAGTATATTACCCTCACCAATCAATGCTGTTTTAGCAACAATAGCCGTAGGGTGTATTAAGGTCAAAAATTTTCCCCCTTTCCTTTTTATTTCATCAACTACTTGTCTTTTTACCTTATAATTTCCCAACGCCAAAACAAAATAATCCTCATTTTCTATTTCGTATTTAGAAAAATCACCTAAATAAGGATTCTGGTATTTATATTCTTTCCAATGCTGCATACCGGCTTCATCAGAAGCAACATACCCTTTTATTTTTATTCCAGCCTTCTCTCCCCAACTACTATCTTCAAGCTGAGAAGTTATTTCTGCAGCAACAGCTCCTGTTCCAAAGATTACTATTTTCTTTATATCTTTCATGCTATATTTTAAAGAGCTTTATTTAAATCATAATCATCCAATTCGAAACCATCTCCATGTCCCGGACAAACATAAAGTCCTCGCCCCTGCATCTCTTTTATGCTATTGATCGTTACAAGTAATTTCTCTCTAGAACCACAAAATAACTTTGTCACAGTACGCAAATCCTTCAGAAGAGTATCTCCCGTGAATAAATAGTTTTTGATTTTAAAACATATCCCTGCATCCGTGTGTCCTTCAGCTCGAAAAAAGATAATTCGTTCGTCATTCCAAGGCCAAGTCCAATTAATATCCTCTACACATATATCAGCTGGGGGTAACACGAAACCCTTTTGATTGTAAAACATCGAATGATTCCTCTTTGCATCTTGAATTGCCTCGGAACAAACCGCAGAACAAATAATTTTCGAGTGATACTTCTGAACCAGAGCATTACACCCCCAAACATGGTCAAAGTGTTCATGAGTCAACACGATAAACTTCGGCACTAAACCTAACTCTAACAATTTACGATCAAGTGTATCGGGATATTCACTCCCGGGATCAACAACCAGACAATCATTATTCACCTCTCGATTAAAAAGTAAAAAACAATTCGAACTAACAGGTTCATTAATAACCCGAACAACCTCTAAAGCCATCAACCTGTTATATTAATTGTTCTCCCACCATCCACGGTGAATTGTTGTCCCGTCACCCACCTTGCCGCATCTGACAATAAAAAATTCACCGTCATATAAATATCTTTTACCTCTCCCAAACCCAAAGGATAAGCTGCTGCTATCCGATTTACCAAATTCTCATCCTGATACATATGTTCAGTCATTGCAGTCCGAACACCTCCCGGCAGAACAGAATTTACTCTTACTCTTGGGGCGAGCTCTACAGCAAGCGAACGCATTAAAGAATCCACCGCTCCTTTTGAAGCCCCGTAAACCGAAAATGCCTTAGCTCCGAAATTACTGATATTACTAGAGATAAAAACCACACTCTTCAAGGCTCCCGCATTAACCTTTCGATTCATCAAAGCCTTCACAAGGAGGGCTCCGGCAATAACATTTACATTAAACGTATTTTGAAAAAGGGTCGCAGTAACCATTTTTAAAGGATAACTCTTCATAAAACCGGCACAATGCACGAAATAATTTACCCGCAAATTACTTTCACCTAAAAAATTTGCGAAAACCGTTTCAATTTCTCCCACATCACTCAAATCACAAGGCCAAAGTAATTGCTCCTCCGGATTTGTGCATAATTGTCGAGTTTCCTCCAAACGTTCAACATCCCGGCCATTCAAAATTACCCTAAAAACAGAAGAAAACTGGATCGCCATCTCTCGCCCCATTCCCGAAGACGCACCAGTAATTAAGATACACTCTTTATTTTCCATACTTATTGTGCTGTAAAACCTCCATCAACATTCATAACAGAACCGGTAACCCATTTGGCCATATCTGAAAACAGATAAGCCACGGCGAAAGCAATATCGTCAGGTTCCCCAAGTCCAAGGGGATGCAAATTATTCAACATGTCTAAATAATTTTGATCAAAAGAATTTACATTTGCATCCATCATTGGTGTTCTAATAAAACCAGGTGCAATACAATTAAAACGGATTTTTTTAGAAGCGAACTCCATAGCTAAAGCCTTCGTTATCCCGATTATCGCAGACTTTGTCATGGCATAACCAACATTCGCAGCCGATCCTACAACTCCATACACGGAAGATATCAAAACTGCAGAACCATGATCTCCCGCATAAATCTTTCGATTGGTGAAAATCTTGGCTAATTCAATTGCAGCATAAGTATTCAACTTGTAAACTTCCGTGCACACATTTTCCTTTACCCCCTTCAATGGTGTAATATATGGTCGCCCGGCAATATGTGCGAATCCATTCAACTTCCCAAAATCTACAACCATTTCGGAGATCTTTTGTTTTATTGCACCTGAATCCGTCAGGTCTATATCTAAAAGATAAGTACGATTCGGACACAAACTTTGAGTACATTGCAATCCATCTACATTCAAGTCTACAAGAGCAAGTTCCGCACCCAGGCGAGACAAAAGAATGCTTGTAGCCTTACCAATACCAGAGGAAGCGCCGGTAACAAGATACCGTCTTCCTCTCAAATTCAACGGGTTACAATCCATCATTTTAACAAGGCAACAAGTCCACCCACTGTTTTGGCCCCATTTACATCTTTAGCCAGAAGAGTCTTTCCATAATTTTCAGAAGCCCAAGCTATAATAGAAAGAACCGTCAAAGAATCCCAACACTCGAACTCCGACAAGATTTCATTATCCTTTACTTCATCAACCTCCAGCAATTCAGCTAATTCTTCATACATATTTTCCATAACTATTCCTTAATAATAAATGATATCATTGAAACTCAAACAACCTATATTCAAAAGCAAGGCGCCCCAAGTTAGACCAACCCCGAAACCCGCTAAACAGAAAACATATTGCTCACGCATCAAACGCTCTCCGAGATTAAACCCAATATTAGTTGGTATCGTGGCACCACTGGCATTACCAAAATTCTCGACAATATTAGAAGGCATCTTTTCACGAGGGACTCCTAATTTATCCGCCAATTTATGTAACATAAAACGATTGGGTTGATGAAACATATACCAGTCAACATGTTCCTTTGAACATCCCGCCACATGCAATAAATTTTCAATCATGGGAGGTACTTCTCTTTGAACGAAATTAAACACTTCATCCCCTTTCATAACAAGATTATCCAGGGATCGAAAATTACCAGATTCATCTTCAACCATTTGTCGTGTATTATCGGAAGTGGGTAAACGAAAACCACCGGCAGGAATCATTAATGCATCAGCATTAGTTCCGTCCATTTTTAACAAGCCATGAATAACAGTAGGCTCCATGCTTTTCTCCACGATCGTTATCGTTGCCGCATCACCAATCAACGGGTTACTATTACGATCTCTCTTTGACACCTTTCGACTCAACACGTCAGCATTCAACAGCACAACCTTGTTTATACACTCCTGCTCTAACAGCATAAACGCCTCAATCAATCCCACGATAAAACCACAACATCCCTGGTTTATATCCATACAAAAAGTATCTATTCCCAACCCGACTTTACCTTGAATAATACTACTCGTTGCAGGCATAAAATGATCTGGAGATTGCGTGACCAACAATAACGCATCCACCTCATCCCTACGCAACAAATTATTTTCAAACAGGTAATTCAAACCATGCACGCACAAATCTGACACACAAGTCCCATCCTCAACAACCCGATGCTTGTTGTACCCCATCGCCATTTTCAATTTCATTGACTTGGCCACGGAAAAGTTATAATTTTCCAATTCCTCCTCGAAAAGAATTTCTTTGGAAGGTAACACGATCAATATTCCCGTAATCGCTTTATCATGAAATTTCAATTTCATACTTCTACTCCATTTTTTTTCAACAACGCCTCGATTCTTTCTACTGACGAAAAATTATCAGGCAACACATCCATTCCATCTATGGATATGCCAAACTCACTATCTAAAGTGGTGACAAGATTAATAATATCGAAAGAATCCAGCATCCCTTCTTCTATAAAATTCAAGGACTCATTAAAATCAAACTCCGGACGAAGTTCCGATAAAATACTTATTATTTTCTCTCTCATATTCATTTTCTTATTAACACGTGATCAAACATTCTCTCTTGCGAAAAACCGTAATGCATGTAACGCTTTATCGCATTTTCATTAGACGTTATTACCCAAAACAACTGTCGCTTTGTCATCCTACCCCGGTAGAAAAATTCTCGGAACAAAGAGGCTCCAATTTTACAATCCCTGTAATCCGGATGTACAAACCAATAGCGCAAATACAAAGTCACCCCAATCAATTCATAAATTAAAAAACCTACGACCTTTTCCCCGACACGAATAACCAAAACACTCTTCGAGCTTACCCATTGAATCAACTCCTCCTGCACTGGAATTTGTTCCGAATAAGGATCAAAATATAAACGGTACAAATCAGAAATCGAAGGTATATCTTGTTCTGTAGCCTCACTCACCGCCCCCGGTACCCATTCTTGAATAGAAGGTTCCCCCACCCTACTCATCCTCACCAATGTTGTATAGACTTCAAATCCCTTATCTATAAACAATTGCTTACAAGACAACACAGAATCACCTCCAACAATATCAACAACAAGAAACGGTTGGGCGTACTCTTGCAAGAAATTAGATAGACGCTCTTTTAAAACCCCCTCTCCCGTTGCACAATAATACAAATTGACTAAGCGTGATCTTTTCCTTAAAAAAAAGATTGTATCACCGTAACAAACATGAAAAAAACAATCATGCTTACACCATAAAGATACCTTGAACGGATCCGGAAAAAAATTGGTCACGAACCCCATCTTTAACCCTCGAATTTCGCTAACGAGAGATTGCACCTCTTCAAAAGAAGTAACCCGTTTCATCAATTATTTATTTGCTTGTTATAAAATAAACGGTCAATCTTTCCGTTAGTATTTCGCTGAAGCTCGGGTAAATAATGGTAAACAACCGGGATCATATATTTAGGCAACTCTCGGCCTATCGCCACACGAAATTCCGAAGCCGTCATCTCCTTCTCTGCCTCATAAAACAACGTGATCTCCTTCTTGGCAAAATTATAAACTATACACCCATTTTTCACGAGCTTCAATTTATTGATAATCACGTGCTCAATCTCGCCTAATTCGATTCGGTACCCCAAGTGTTTTACCAGTGAATCACGCCTCCCTTTAAACACGATCTCCCTTCTCTCGTTGATAAAGACAATATCACCGGTTCGATAAATAATTTCGGGATATGACTTGTTTAAAGGATTTTGAACAAAAGCAGCAGCTGTTTTCTCGGGGTTATTGTAATATCCCATTGCCAAGGAGGTTCCACGAACACACAATTCACCTTCTACATTTTCTGCTATTACCTGTTGGTTGTTCTCATCCAAAATTAAAATACCCGTGTTCCGGCAAGGAAAACCTATTGGGATCGGTTCCTCATCTCTCAATTCTCGTTCAATTTTAAAATATGTGCAATCCAGGGTAATTTCAATTGGCCCATAAAGATTGGCAAATTCCACGTTTGGCAATTTGTGATGCCAGTAATTGAATTGTTTCGTGGGAAATACCTCTCCAGCAAACCAACACAATTTCAAATCGGGTAACGACATTTGGCTCAACAAATCCATGTTAGCTATATTCACCATGATCGTTGGAACCCAAAAAATGAAAGACACTTTTTTCTCTTGTAATAGCTTCAAGATCATCACCGGGAACGCCGAAAGGTTATCCGGTATCAAAACCATCGAACACCCTTTCGACATCAACAGACACAACTCGAAACTATAGATATCAAAAACGAGAGGGGACAGCGAACCAATCACATCACTCCCCGTGAACTTGAACTCCTCCAAGGCCCATTCTGTAAAATCGAAGAAGCTTCGATGGTTCAAAACAACCCCTTTAGGTGTCCCTGTTGAACCAGAGGTATTGATGATACATAACGGATCCGTATCTATCAATAATGACAATCGACGCTTCAACTCATCATCATCTCGGGTTAATCGTTCCCAATCGATCAAATCTAAATTTATCAAGGATATCCCTGCAGGGATAATGCCTCTTATGTTCTTCTCAAACTGGTTATTAGTAATGATCGCAGCCGGCTGTACAAGCTCTAAAATATTCTTTATTCTTTCGATTGGTGTCTTTACATCCAAATTCATGTAAAAGTTACCACTATAAATAATACCCAGATCAGCATAAACACTTTCGATACTTTTGTTGAGATACACTGCGATAGGCCGCTTTATTCCATTCCCATTCTGAACGATTTCCCAAGCCAAAGATTTACTGAACATTCCAAGACTATCAAACGTGATTTTCCTCTCTTTATCCCACACTGCAGTTTTACTCGCACATTCTTTTAGCGTAGTTTCAAAATATTCGATAAGATTGATTTTTATCATACACATTAAATTAATTATAACCGTTAAATGGTTCTGTTGTAGCCATCCCTTCTTTTGACACCCCATCCCTTTTCAAGACTTTCCAAATTGTCAAAAAAATGATTTTCATATCCAACCAAAACGAAAGATGGTCCACGTACCAAACATCTAATTCAAATTTTTTTCCCCAACTAATATCATTTCGACCATTCACCTGAGCCCATCCAGTAATTCCTGGACGTACATCATGACGACGAATTTGTTCTTTTGTATATAACGGCAAATATTGTGGAAGAAGAGGTCGGGGACCTATTAAACTCATGTCACCTTTCAAAACATTAATCAATTGCGGTAATTCATCTAAAGAAGTAGATCGAATGAATTTCCCTATTTTAGTTAATCGCTTCTCGTCAGGCAAAAGCTCACCATTAGTCCCTCTTTCATCAGTCATTGTTTTAAATTTAACCACATAAAATATCTTCCCATTTTTTCCTGGACGTGCCTGTAAAAAAAATATATTAATATCTCTATTCACAATCCCTAAAACCATCATACAAACAAGAAATAATGGAACAAATAATAACATTATTACTAATGCGACACAACAATCAAATCCACGTTTAATTAGTCCTCGATACATACTTACCCATTTTGGTAACATTAATTCCATCGTTCCTATCAACATCGTAGAAACTATTCACTAGTTATTGGTATTACATTTTCAATTTACAAATGTTTTTCAATTCCATTAACATCAAATACATAATAATTTATCTTCTCGAAAGACATCTGACAACAAATAATGTTTTTTAGATAATAAAATATAATCAAGTTTTTTCATCTTTATATATTTTTCTTCATACACAATATCATCTATCATAACAATTCCTCCATTAAAATAAACTTGTAGTAAAACTGTTGAACAAAGAGAAACAGCCACCTTTGTTGTGACAATTGATTTTTCAATTGTCATTTTATTCAAATCTTCAATTTGAATTCCAAGAAAATATTTCTTTAACATATCCATATTCGTCCAACGGAAATGAGGTCTAACACGGACAGATTTACCCAAACGAATTATTTTTCTCAGAATATTTGCAATAGCTTGATATTCTTCTTCTGTATGACAAGAAAGATAGTATGTATAATCTACAATTAAATCATATTGTTCATTCTGATTACTGTTTATACATAAAACTTTTGGGTGACAGATAATAAACTCAGCTTCTCCGCCAAAACGTCTAAAAGCATCTATATAATGTTCATCCCAAACAAAACATTTATGATACCTAAAAAAGGCATTATTTATAGAAGAAAACATATCACCCTGCATAATATCTACATGTTCGATCCCATGACCTTCACAATAATACGTCAGAATCGAAGATAATGCAATATTTTCACCTGTAACAACGATCATTTTAGGATCATATCTCTGAATAAGACTTCTATAAACAGCTAATTTTGTAATTAACCTCAACAACAACCAATATGATAGTGGATACCTACGCCAAAATGATAAAATATATTTTAAATCTTTTCTATCAAGATTGGGATTATATATTGTCATTTCCTCAAATACACATAGACCACTATCTAACAACTCAAGAGGATAAACACTAGGAGCATTATCACACATAAAAAAACAAATACCTTTTGGCTGAACTTGAAGCACTCCACGTCTTTTCACCAAACAATAAAAAAGCCAAAAAGGACAAATAATACTAGAAACGAAATTTAAAATAAAAATCATCACATTAGATACAGGACGTATCTGACAACAATATTGAGTGTAACTTCTTTTATAATCATCAGAAGGCCATTTTTGTTTTTTATAAAAATTCAAATCCAAATCATAATCCCGATCCAATTCATACAATATTCTAGACACAAAATATTTTATTTGTATTCTTCTTATAATCTGTAACAGCCTTTTCATTATACCCAATACTTTCTAAAATTAAAATATAATATATCACAAAATCATACATAGAGAAAAAATAAAGAGAGTCTGTCCATCCTCTCAATAATAAAACAGATAGAACCACTAATAACAATCTATTACTAATCAAATACTTTATAAGAATTCTACACAACTTATAATATATATATATTGCAAAAATTCCCGTTAAATAATGAAATCTAATAAAAGAATTGTGTGGATTCATCGACAAATGTTGGATTATTGACAAATTTTCGTAATTAAATCCTATAAGCAATGTATAAAAGTCTATATTAGCTAAATATCCGTCCAATACCATATCACGTTCAACAGATTCTAAGCCCCCAGATACAAAATGCTCAAAGTATTCTAAATTCAGTACAAACAAGGAAATCGGGGTCCAAAATACAAATAGTATCACACAACCACAAAATACAAATAGACTATAAAAAAGCATTTTTTTATAAAAACTCCATTTCCTCATGTATAAAAATACAACACCAATGAAAAGCAAAAAAGAACAAATCATTCCAGAACGTCCAATAGCTATAATTGAAAAAATAAAGCTTATTAAAGATGGCCAGATAATGATTCTATTTTCCTGCTTATTCTTCAAAATAATTAAAACAACACTATTTATTAATACAATTACAGATATTATATTCCTACTAGCATCTTCTAAAACCGAATTTAACTCCTCGCCTGAAACATTCTTTGTCAACTGAAATAAAACTAAAACAATAATAATATAGACACCTGTAATTGCTCTTAAATTAAAAATATTATCTCGCAAAAAATAAGCAAAACAAGGAGCTGCAAGTAAAAAAAGGATGTCAAATTTTAATTTATTATCTATTATTTCAATAAATAAAACAAGTAAAAAGACCAAAAACCAATTAATAACTTTCCTACAATTAACAACCAAAATCAAGCCTCTTGTATAAGTATAAAATACTGCAATAAATGATAACAAAACAATGCTTGATGTTATAACAGGCTTTATAGTCCTATCGACAAGATAAAAAACAAATAATAAAACCAAATATAATGCTAATATAAACGTAGCTACAATTTCCTGCTTTTGTTTAGAAAAAAACATTGTTAATTTTTGATTAATCTTTCAATAAAAAATTTCCAGGGCATTGGAAATACTTTATTAGCAACGATAAGAACCACAATATATATTAATAATTGAGTCACTAATGTTGCATAAGCAACGCCTTCAATCCCTCCCCAATAAATAAATAACATAAGAAGACACAAATTGAAAATCCCACCACAAATTGAAATTAGTGCCAAATACTGTGTTTTCTTAAAAAATACAAGATAACCATTATGAATTTTTGAAAAACCAGCAAATGCCGCAGCAATAACAAGAGGTAAGATCAATGGTTTACTTGTAGTATATTTTTCGCCATAAATAAAAGTAACACCATAATACCCGACAAATAAAAGTATTATAATAAAAAATATAATACAGCCATACAAACAATAACTAGCTATAACTATCTTTTCTTTATCTTCTTTTCGATTCTTTCTTAATTTTTCGAACATAAAAGGGATAAAAGCTGTGTATAATGATTCTGGTAAGAACGCTGCTATTGTTGCGAAAGTTCCACCAATACCATAAATACCAGCAGCAGTACTACCAATGAATGTTCCTAAAATAATTTTATCTATTGAAGATATAAACCAAGTTCCTATTGCTTGAATTGATATCGGAATTCCTATCTTCAGAGCATCATGAATACAGACCCAACACTTGCGCCATTTAAAATAGTGTTCAAGTAGCATAGAATAACCACCCCCAATCGCGACAAATAATGTTCCGATAAAATTACCCAAGATAAGTCCTTCCCAAGTCATTCCCCCCAAAAAAACAAATAAAGCTCCAAATAAACTAGTTAGAAACGTATTCATCAAAGCATATACTCCATATTTTACTGGTTGATTTTGATTTCGATATAAATTAAGTCGTACTAAATATATGAATTGTGGAACAACCATACAAATAGAAAAAACAATCCAAATTAAGGGAATACTAGAAATTTCGGTGAAAAACAGAGTCAATAATAACAATAACAGAACATAACAGACACTCGAAAAAAGAGCTAAACATACAACATTTGTCAAATAGTAAGAAAACAATATTTTCTTTATACGGAAATAATTAATTATTAATGAAGAATCCATACTCATGGATACAATTGGAAAAACTATCACATTAATAGATTGAAATATAATATAGTCTCCCATTTCTGCTTGAGTAAAAATTCTCGTCCATATTGGCAACAATAAAAAAGGAATACTTTTTTGTAAAGCGGAAAATAGGGTATAGGTCATAATTTGACCTGCAAATCGAGATTTTACAAGCCCCATTATATATTTCAATAGTTGAATCAAAATATTTTTTTTAAATTATAATAAAACCTATAAATAATAATATATCCTATCGTAGAAAAATCGAATAACTGCAAAGTGATCTTACTCATCCGTGATGTTTCCGATCGAAACCACTTATTGTTTTTATAATCATTCTTTTTAAACGTTTTCTTTAATTCATTTAAAAACTTTCGGTCAATACATGGATTCAATTTCATATAGAGAGGAATAAAATTAGCATAATTATATAGTATTAATAAATATTCCAACTCAACTTTATAAAGACTAGACAAATTATGATCTGCTACATACTTATTCAACATTTCTGTTATTAAAAATCGATCAGATAAAAAATTTGTTCCTTTCTTTCTTGTTACAGATTGATTATTTACATAATAGTGATACAAAGGAGTGTTTACATATAAATACCTATTGGCGTTTAAATACACAACAGGAACGAAATAATTATCCTCGTATAATACTTTTTCTGGGAAATAAATATTATTTTCTTTCAAAAAAGTTCGTTTATATAATTTACACCAAACACTTCCTCCTCTTACCAACAATAATTTACGATCATTTACATCCAATTCAATTGGTTGTTCAAAAGAATGTAATCGATTAGGAACATCTATAACATTATATTCATTATCAATAATATTAAAAGAAGACTCGATAACATCAAGATTGTACTTTTGGGCTTCTCTATAAAGTTTTTCATACATATTTAATTCTACCCAATCATCACTATCTACAAATGCAACATATTCTCCTTGAGCCATCGCCATTCCTAAATTTCTAGCACCACCTTGTCTCAAATTCTCCTTTGAATCAATTATTTTTATTTTCGTAGGATATTGTACTTCAAATTCTCTTAATATATTAAGACTATTATCTGGAGAAGCATCATTAACACATATTATTTCTATATTCTCCAATGATTGATTGAGCAAAGATTCTAAACATCTTGGCAACAATTTTTCAGTATTATATACTGGAACAATAATACTAACAGTTATCATCAAATATTATTTTATAAATTCCTTAAGAGTCCAACCATTAAAACTATTCTTTTCAAATAAATCTATATTATATTGTTTATCTATAATCTCCCAAAATTCCTTTTCCGAATATCCCAAAAATTCACAAAAATCTCTCACGCATAACGGGTCCAATGCATGATCACGTTCTTTAACCAGTTTTATTGCCTCTTCTCTTGTTAACAATCCGTAACGAATCATGCGAGAACAATAATCTGTCGCAGAAGCATGCCCAAATTTTGGGTATTTTAACCACGAGTGAACAAGATAAGCTCTCGAATCAACTTGATCCATCTGTTCCACATGATGCGTGCGATTCCACTCGTGTGTTAAATCATGGAAACCATAACGCTTGGCAATCTCGTAATTCTTAAAACTATTCCATTCTACAAAATAACTCATGTAAACAGGATCAAGTGAAGCTATCTGTTCCTGTGTTGGAGGCTCAAAAAAATTTAAATCCTTCATTGTTATACCTTCTCGGAGTAACTCTTGAGTCGGGATCCCATAACCGACCCCATTATATATCTGATCCCTTGCTGAATAAGTTTCTATCGCCCCTGCTCCTCCATATTCATACCCCACGTTCTCTCCATAAATCAACAATGGGGTATTAAATTTTAGTGCCATATACAAGGGATATGTGTAAATATATCTATCTATAAAATAGGTTGGTTTTCCATAATTTTCAAAAGTATACCTCATGATTACCTTTTGGGCCTTGATATTAGGTTTCATGCTAATGATATCACATCCGAAAGCCTCCGATATATTTTTCAAATTATGCATACCAGCCCGTGTCATCGGAAAATTATCTTCCACTGTCACCAGTAATGGATTCATTCCCATAACCTCTTTCATTATATAAACTTGAAAATGGCTATCCTTTCCTCCACTAACAGCTATCATGCAATCATAACCATTAGCCCCGTTCATTCTCCGGTATTTATCACACAACAACTTGAATTCTTCCCAACGTTTCTTATAATCAATATTTTTACGATTCTCATAATTTAAACAAGCGGAGCATACTCCTTCTTCATTGAAAGAAATTCCCGGCCTGGTATCAGGCATCACGCATTTTTTACAATATTTCATAATCTTCTATTTTACATTTTTCAAAATACTCTCCACAATCCAAAAATCCAACAAAGTATCAATATCAACAGAGCTATACTCGTCCATCACATATTTCCTCACCCTGGGAAAACACAACGTTTTGTACTTTTTTAAAGAAGAAACGTTAATAACGTAAATAGCCCCGTTATATTCATAATAATTTACCTCTTGCCTCCGCCCTCCCCTCTTATTTAGTATAAGTTCTAAGTAACCTTCCATGTTTTCCTCACATATAGTAGAAGCTGCCGAGGATTTTTTTACCGAAACAACCATGTCCACTGTATCATTATACACATCCAATGCCTCCCGAATGTGTCTTCCTTTCCGCAAGGGAGATGTTGGTTGTAACAAAACAACTGTTTCATAAAATTCCCCTTTATTCTCATAATAATCGATAGCATGTAATATTACCTCCACACTCGTTGAAAAATCCGTGGCAAACTCATCTGGACGCATGAATGGAACTAAGAGTCCATAATTCTCAACAACATCAATTATATCTTGATTATCTGTCGAAACGCAGATATCTTTATCATCAAAAATCTCTCTTGCCGCATCAATCGTGTAATTGATTAAAGGTTTACCTTTCAATTCCTTTATATTTTTACCAGGAATTCCCTTACTTCCTCCCCTGGCTGGAATCAATGCTAAAATATTTGACATATCACAAATGTTTTACAAATTCTTGAGCTTTCCTGTAATCTTCAGGCTTACCAATATCAATCCAATACCCCACTAGAGGAAAACGAACAACATTATAACCTTCCTTGATTAATTTTTGCATGAAATCTGTAGCATTATAAAAAATCCCATCTGGTACTAATTCAAGTAGTTCCTTTTTTATCAAATAAATACCTGAATTAGCATAATAGTTGTAAGTAGGTTTTTCATGGATATCTTTTACTTGACGATCCTCTAACTCGAGAATTCCATAAGGAATTGATACCGAATAAGGGATTGCCGCAACAGACATATCAGCCTTGTTCTGCTGAAAATGCACAAAAAATTCTTCAAAATTTATATTCGTGAACAAATCCGAATTCATCAGCAATATTGTGTCGTTATGAAAAGATTTTATGTATTTAATCGAACCTATAGTACCTAAATACTGCGGTTCTCTCACGCAGGCAACTTTAACCCCATCGTAAATAGTCTCGAAATGTCTCTCGATTTGTTCTCCAAGATAATTAGTTGTTACATTAATATAGTTGACACCGTAGGAGATAAGATTGTCCACATTGTAATCAATAATAGCCTTCGTACCCACTTTTAATAACGGTTTGGGAATTGTTTCTGTCAATGGACGCAAACGTTCACCTCTGCCACCAGCCATTAAAATTGCATCTAACGGTAATATTGATTTTTTCTTTTGCAAATCGTAAACTTCCATCACCGTATCATCCTCCTTTAATACTGGTAATAAATTTATACCTAAAGCCTTTATCTGTTTTATCGTTTCTACTCGTAACTCATCTTTTCGGACGAAATGAAAATGAGTATTCATCACGGCCGAAACTTTCTCTGTAATACTAACACCTTCTATTAACTTTCGTCGAATATCACCATCCGTTAAAGTTCCCACCAATCGCTCCTTTGCGTCCAGCACAAAAAGGACTAAAACATCATCTGACAATTTATTAAGGGCAACCAACGCTTCTCGTATGGTAATATCATTTCTTACCATGTACCTTGAGAAATCACTCATACGTTTAAATTATAAAAAGTTTTTTGAATAACAGGAGATAAAGGATAAGTCTTTAATACATCCCTTATCTTAACCGCAGTATTTTTTTGTTCGTACGGGTTAATTACATTTCTCGCTAATTGTAAAAACGAGTTTGCTAAAACTATTTCCAAACCCGCCCGAATTGCCTGTTCACTTATTTCACATTGTAACACGCTCCTTGCCACTATTCTTCCCTTCTGCCTATTACCTATATTCAATGTAGGAATCCCAAAAGAAGGAGCCTCAATTATTCCACTAGATGAATTGCCCACCACGGCCGAAACACATCGCAAAACTGACAAATAACGTAGAGATCCCAGCGAAGCAAACGCTATAGCCCGATCCTTGTTACACTTTACAAAATCCTGAATCATCGGGATAATAACTCGTCCTCCGGTATCGGAATTAGGCAATGTGAAAATAATCCTTATATCCTGCCTATCATTCAAGACATTCAAAAGACATTGAAATTGCATCCTAGTATCATTTTCATCCAACGTCACAGGATGGTATGTTACAAGTATTGTCTGTTCTTTCAACAAAAATTGCAACTCTCTCTCCAGGACATCTCTCGAAAGTAATTTCAAATGCTTTATATTATCAATTCCTATCGCCCCCACATTAAACACCCGCTCCGGATTCTCCCCAAGTTGTATTACCCGTTTACGATATTCTTCTGTCGAGGTAAAGTGCAAATGACTCATTTTAGTAATTGCGTGACGAATAGCATCATCATATGCCCCTTCTGTGATTTCACCCCCGTGCAAGTGTGCTACGGGAATTTTATAAAACAAAGCGGTTGTTACCGCAGATAATATCTCGTAACGATCCCCAAGAACTAATAACAAGTCCGGTTTCAAATCCTCGTAGGCATCTGCAAATCCTATCGTAGCAAGGCCAACAGATTTTGCAGTACCATTAGCCGTATCGGATGATAAAAGCATCTCAACCTTCTTGTTGATAAAAAAACCATCTTTCTCTATCTCCTGATAAGTTAAACCAAATTCAGGGGAAAGATGCATGTTGGTTGCAATCACTTGTAATTTCAGGCCAGAGTCCTCTTGTATCATTTGCATCAAACGACTCAAAAGTCCGTACTCAGCCCGACTTCCCGTAACAACACAAATTTTTATCATAACTCGATTAAATCATCTGTTTGAAAATCTCTTCGAGCGGGCTGGCCCAACACCCGCTCCCAAATCATCGGGGACAACCCATCCCCTGGACGTTTTACTGTTATATTACGTTCTGTAAAGATCTCTCCACTTTTTATAGGTATTGCCGCCACAATACTTTTTCTAGCCACGAGTTTGTTGTTTCTCTCGGAGCTTGTCATTCTTTTTATACCATCTCCAAGCGCCAGTTCCACGTTACGAATTTCTGCAACCATGGTCCTCAACTCGTCTGGTTCCAAAGAAGCCTTGTGATCAGGTCCTTTCATTCTCCGGTCTAGGGTAAAATGTTTTTCTATCACCCTAGCACCTAATGCAACGGCAGCAACAGGTATTTCCAAGCCTATCGTGTGATCAGAATATCCCACTTTAACCCCTAGTTGTTTCGCAATCATGTTCATGGCATTCAAATTCACGTCTTGAAAAGGAGTCGGGTATTCTGTATTACAATGCAAAACAGTTACTTGTTCCCTAGTCAACCCAAACCGCAACAACACATTCACTGCTGCTTCAACTTCTTCCAGATCACTCATGCCAGTTGACAAAATCACTGGTTCATGAAAAGAAGCTATTTTTTTCAAGTACGGGTAATTAGTTATTTCTCCCGAAGGGATTTTCCAAACCCCCAAGTTTAATTCCGAAAGAAGATTGATACTATCAAAATCGAACGCAGTGGAAAGAAATGACACTTCCTTCTCTTTACAATAAGTAATTAACTCCTGGTGATCCTCTCTTGATAACTCCAGTTGTTTTAACATCTGCAATTGAGATTGGGACACGTTTCCCAAGTTTCTTTGTTGATACCCAGCCTGACAAGCTCTCCTTGTAACGAGATTTTCCGACGTGAAAGTCTGGAATTTCACATAATCCACACCTGCTTCAGCCGCAACATCAATTAATCGTTTAGCCAACTCCAAAGAACCATTATGATTCACACCTGCCTCGGCGATAATTAATACCTTTCCCATACTTAATTTACATTTTTAATCCAAACAGCAGGATTCCCTGCATAAATGCCAGCTTTCATGATATCTTTTCTCACCACTGCCCCTGCCGCAATAACACATCCCCCCACTATAGATATGTTGTTATGTATAACAGATTGACTACCTATAAAATTTTTTTCACCAATCATGCAGTCCCCGTTTACCATCGCCCCTGTAGACACGTGACAAAAATTCCCAATCGCCACGTCATGCTCGATATTAGCACTCGTGTTTATAATACATCCGTTCCCGATTCGAGCATCAGCATTCACAATGGCATGATGCATGATTACAGAACCATCTCCCACGAAAGCATACTTGGATACATGTGCACTCGAGGCTATCAACGTGGCAAACTGTCCCCCTACTTCCTGTACCCGGTGATGAAGTCTTACTCTCAAAGAAGGATTCTTTACATGTCCTACAGTGATCACGAATAAGACCTCTCCCACCATATCTATAATCTGCTCATCCGTTCCTATCACAAAATAATCCAAAACCTTTTTTCCTACCAATTCTGGTTTATCCAAGATCCCTTTTATCCTATACCCGGCACTCTCAGCTACCTCTATCACCGATTTACAATGTCCACCACCACCAACTAGAACAAGTTCCTTTTTCATCACAGTCTCACACTACTTGGTATGTTCACGATTCTCTCTTCTAACCACGTCGTATTTTCCAAGCTATCTGTTTCACAATTCTTAAACATTTCCAAACGATTCATTAATTGCCAAGCAGGACGGGTCATCACCCCGTGATCATTCGTGTACTCGAGAAATTTCTGTCTTTCATCATAATTATCTAGTAAAACCACGTTTAGCCAATAGTTTGAACGACTATCACTAGGCTCAGTGAAAAAAGTTATCCCAGTGTATTCCTCGAAAAATTCCTTGTATCTTGCAGCCGTATCACGTTTATTTTTTACGTAACGTTCCAAATTTTCCATCTGCGCACACCCTAGTGCTGCATTTATGTTAGGCATCCGGTAATTATAACCCACGTGATCATGCACGAACTCCCAGCGATGCGAGACCTTCGCCTGTGTTGTCAAATGTTTCGCCAATCGTCCAAGTTCCTCGTCTTGAAACAATAACATTCCTCCTCCCCCAGTGGTTATGGTTTTGTTACCATTGAAACTGATCGCACCGATCTTACCAAAAGTCCCGGTATGTTTTCCCCTGTACCAACTCCCAATACTCTCTGCAGCATCCTCTACTAACTCTAGTTGATATTCATCACAAAGATCTCGAATTTCGTCTACTCTGGCAGGATGCCCAAACGTGTGCATCGGTACACAAGCTTTTATCCGTCTGCCCGTTCGTTTATTATAACACTGTCCATTTTTATACCCTGTATTGTTCTCCAACCACTCTTTCAAAGCCCGCGGTGAAAGTCCCATCGTTTCCCGATCCACATCCAAGAACACAGGATAAGCCCCGATATAACTGATAGCGTTACATGTCGCAACAAAAGTCAAAGCCTGTGTTAACACCTCGTCTCCTCGTTCTATCCCAGCCATAATCATAGCCAAGTGCAAAGCATTTGTACCATTTACGCAAACAACCGCTTTTCTTGCCCCCGTGTATTCCTCGACCATTTTTTCAAAACGATCTACAAATTTACCCACGCTCGAGACGAAAGTACTATCGATACATTCGTTTAAATACTTTTTTTCATTCCCCAAAAACGCCGGAGCATGAAGGGGAATAAATTCACTTGTTCCGTATAGCTGACGGATAAACGTGACAATATCACTATACATAGATTCTTTCATTCATAATATTATTTACATCTTCTGGTCGAGATTTTTTCCCCTCTCGATATGTTGAAAATTAGGCAAGAAACGTTGTATTGCCTCTACTATCTCCCCTTTTTCAAAATTAGGAGAGATAAATATATTCTCTAACTCTTCCAAAAATACGTCAAGTTCTTTCACGGAGCGTTTACTTACGTCCTCTATAACCCCTAGAGACCTAAATCGTTCCATGTTTACCTGCTCTCCCGGGACGTAAAATTCCTCGAAATCCTTCTCTCCGGACGTGTCACTCTCAAAATACACTACAGGATAAGACAAACTCCCCTCCGGCATCTCGCTAGCGAATACTTTCGCTTCTTCATCACTATCACACTCACGTTTCTCATACCCGAGAGTATCGAGAAACTTGTCGCAAATTAACGAGAACGTCATCATCTGTCCTTCATGTAGCTTTGGGAAAAAAATTTCCCCATTATGCCCCAGGATACAAGCTAGCATGCATATCTGTCCGCTCTCCTCAGGTGAAACAAAGTAACGTTTCACATCTTTGGGAGCCACGAGAGGTTGATGTTTCATTATTCTGTCGATAAAACTCGCTAAAAGTGAGCCATTAGAAAAGGCTACGTTCGCAAAACGAGCTGTTGTTACCTTGAAAAAAGGCGTATAAGCCATGATCATATCCTCCATAATTCGCTTGCTCGCCCCCATAATATTCACTGGGTTAGCCGCTTTATCCGTGGAAACACAGAAGAAATGTTTCGGAGGATATTCCACCAGCAAGTCCAAAATTTTTTTTGCCTTTAGCACGTTGTTCTCTATCAATGCCTCAACAGAATAGCGATCCCTCTCGCTACGAACATGCTTGTGTGCGGAGAAATTGGCTACGATATCAAAGCCATTTTCTTCCCGAAAAATCCGCTCGAACAAGGGATTCGAGAAATCTAACGTATAAGTTCGGTAGTCTATCGGAACTATTACTCCATGTGAAGATCGCAGGTCTCTCGTCAACTCTACCAAACCGTTTTCACTCAAATCTATAACCACTAGTCTAGAAGGTTTAAAAGGTAACATCGCTCGAATAAAAGAAGAGCCAATAGAACCCGCACCTCCTATAACTAACAAACTTTTACCTTCAATCTCCTCTCGAAGTATTTCCTTGTTCAACTCTATATCAGAAAGAAACATACTTGTAGAACGGAGTGTTATATTCTCGTTTATAAATTTATCTATATTTAACATCGCTTCGTTTTTCTAAATACCTGAAAAAACTTAAAACTAATTAAGATGAAATTCAATTAAAACATCTTATCGCACGTATCAAACTCTCGTTTTGCACAAAAATCAAAAACTCTAGACATCACCAAAATATTCCCTCTATTTTGATAAAAATATGCAACTTGTTCATCACGAACTTGTTTTACACTCGCATCTAGACGAGTATACTCTTCAAGTAACCTTTCGCATTCTTTTATATCCATTTCTCCAATAATATTCTCATAGACACAAATTGCCTCACTCCAAACAATTACTTCATCACAAGTAATTTTTTTACTTAATCCTAGAATTTCTGTCACAAGACTTTTAGCCAATTGTATATTTTCTTCCTCCCTCGTAAAATAGTAGCAATTACAAAGTAGTCGGCAAATATTCGGCGTACGACAAGGCAACACAATCTTATCACTTCCTTTAGGAATAAGAATTTCATAAGCAGCATCCAATGCCGTATCCAAGAATTTTACATCCGAATACAACAAGTAAGCATCCATCAAATCCACCACATACCCAGCACGAGTATCTACCGGAAGATCTTTATCCTTTAATAACTCTTGAATAACTCGGGCAATCTCTCGTATCCGCTCATGAATATCCCAAAGACTACCATACTCATCTTCTAACCATGGGTACACTCGCACCATCGAGTAAACCGACAAGTAACCGTGCAAGAGTCCTGACAGAGACGAAGGGGGACAATCTTTCAACGCCAATCCACACACCTGCTTGTACACTTCCCGAAATAAATTCTTTTCCATTATTTCCTTACTCTATTTTTTCCAAAAACGAACTAGGTATATAAGACGTGGCAATAGATGCCACTCCATCCAATCGAATGACAACCCGCTTGTGTCCTTTCAAGCGTACCAGTTCTCCTTCCAAACCTAACAATGGTCCTTTAATTACTCGTACACGATCTCCTCTTTTCAAGTCTTTATTTAGTACCTCTACCCCATCGGTAGAAAAGTCTAACAGAAACATGAAATCTTCCATTTGTTTATCCGGAATAATCAATGAACAACGTCCTTCACGATCTTTCAAGTAAACAATATTCAACAAGTGATCGTTCAGTAAAGAGAAACTAGTCGTTTTATCTGTCCGGATAAAGATCAATCCATGAATTAGAATTACCCTAATCTTCTTTCGACCGAGTGGAGTCTCACGTACTCGCTCTTCCTGTGGCAGGTAATTTTCTACCCCTAATTCGTCTAGTTTCTTTTTAATGACCAATTCTTGATTTACACGGGTATAGGCGGCATACCAGTTTAATTTATCAGTCGTTATCATGGATTGTTTTTTAACAAAAGCTCGTGTTTATACCGGCAATTTAGAAGATTACGACCCGACTGGATGCGCTTCGCGCACTAACCCAACCACGAGTCCTGATTTATTGCCATGTGTTCTACACGCTATACTTAAACAGCAATAACGCATAGAAGCTGTCTGCACAAACATCATTTCCTATAAAAAAACGATCGTTTAATGATATTAATACCTAAGTGATTTTTACATTTTTCAACAAACATGATAACAGGCTGACTGTTAAATTGAAGAAAAATATTTCACATTCATTTGCGCTATATGAAAATTTAGTATATTTGCAGCGCATTAAACGATCGTTTTAAGACATCTAAATTACTTTCAAATCAAGCCTTACAGCCATCACTTCAACTATAATAAGTTAAAATTATATTCACTACAATATTTTCAACATATTATATAAAATAGCCCTCAACACAGTACCCATTCCCACCCTAAACCAACCCCAATAAAGAAGTCATCTAACCCAAATAATCCCCCTTATTCAGAGCTTATTCGAAGCTTACACGTAGCTCATGCATTACCGATTGAATAAGCACTGACTAAGCGTCAAGACATCATCGAAAAAGTGGGATTATCTCCCTAGCATTTCCATTATTTCTCTAGAGCTTCTCTCCATAAACCACAAATTACAAAAAATCTTAAAACACCCCCAATAGGCGCAAGTTTTCACCCATATCCCTTGTCAAATTTGCAAAACAACAATACAGAAATATGAAAAAGCGCATCACACAGATACTCTTCAGTCTCCTTACTTTTTGCACGAATACAGACATTTACGCCCAAGAAAACGAGAAAAAGATCAAGAGCTCATGGAGCAGTTCAGTTTCCCTCAACTATGATTTCACGAACAATTTCACAGGAAACGTAAACCTAGGATATACACAAAAGAATTGGGAGCTATTCCTGGATTATTCCGGACATTCGGATCGCATCGAAATCAGCAGTGAATTATTTCGCTCTTTTTCGGCAGAAACGTCTCAACTATTAGAGACAGAACAACACCATTTAAGCCATTCCATAGCCCTCCAATTGGATATGAGACCCTCTTCTCGTAATCTTTTCCTATGGAATCTTAAATTACAATTCCCCAAGATCACGACAAACCGGGATATAAATAATCGCACGCAAACAAAAGAATATGACCTACACCACCGAATAGCATTCAGCCGGAAAATAATTGAAGGTTCTTTATTCTACAAACACGTGTACGAAAAAGACAAACACGAACTATCCCTAAAGGGCATCTTTTCCCACACGAAAGATTCCCGTCCAAGCACGTATCAAATCGATGATCTTCTCGCTTACACCTCTACCGGAAACGAGCAACCCGAATTCGTCTGCTTGCAAATGGATTATCTCTATGCATTCGAAAACCAAGGGCAACTCGAAACCGGAATTCAATTTTTCTCCAGGTGGAATAAAACTCGATATAATCTTCACGACACGGAAGAAAACCTTAATAATTGGTTATCGAATTTGCCCCCTAACGACGGTCTAAACCACCATGAATACATCTACACGGCACATCTTTCCTACTCCCGACAACAAGGAAAATTTTGGCACTACAAAATAGGGCTACACGCCGATTACAATATTACCCGCACCAAGCTCATGGAAAACATGGACAAACATAATTTGGATCGATTCTACTTTTACCCGCACCTAACACTCCAATACACGCCTTCTGACCAGCAAGAACTGGCCTTTCATTTTACTAGAAAAGCCGCACGTCCGGATTACACCCAGCTAAATCCATTTACAAACCCGATTGATCACCAAACCTTCGAGCAAGGTAATCCGCTATTATGCCCCGAAGTCACGAATCGAGCCGAAATCAATTATCTTCTACACGGGGAAAAGATCCAGCTGAACGGGAATCTTTATTTCAATTCCACCGAAAAGTTTATCACCCCTATCACGTTATTTTCGGAAGACAACACGTTAACCCTGTCTTACGCGAATGGTAGTATGGAAAACAAGGTAGGCTTGGATATCAATCTATCCGGCACTCCCTCCTCATGGATGACGATCAACCCTTCCATATCCCTCGTCCACACTCATGCCAACGGGAAATATCAAGGAATAAACCTTCATGTTGACGATTTCTCCTGGTCAGGCAACTTGGAATTAAACTTAAATTCTAAAAAACATACCGAATTTCAAGCCCTCTTCTCCTATCAATCACCAACAAAAGTACCACAATTCAAAATTGAAGAGAATTACTATCTTGACCTAGCAATCAAACAAGGTTTCTTTAACAACCGCCTTCAAGTCAGTTTCTCCGTTTCCGACGTCTTCGACACGTCCGAATGGCAAGCCCATTCAAACACAGACACCTATCGCTTGGCAAATTACAGTAAAGAAGCCACTCATGCCTACTGGATCGGGTTAACATTCAATTTTAACAACTTCAAATCCCGTCCGTCAGCAGACGATTCTCACCCGCAAAAACGTCAAGTAATACAATTAGGACAATAAAATATCACAGGAAATTTTACTTTTCATCACAGCAAGCAGTTCATTGAAAAAGATATAATTTCATTAATAATAACTACCTTTGTGACTGAAATTCAAAGCATCAATTACAATGGCGAAGATTATTGTTCAAAATACCAATAATGCGTAAATTTGCAATATGGACGAGAACAAAAGTATTATAGTTCTGCATGAAAAGCAGTTTGACGAAGTGATTAGCATCATTCAATTGCACCAAAGCAAAGCCTCTCGTATGGTGAACGAGGAATTGCTACAGACTGCATGGTACGTGGGAAGCTATGTATCAGCAAAGCTGAAAAGTGAAGAATGGGGAAGCAAGGTGGTGAGCCAACTATCAGAATACATTCGTGCTCGCCGTCCTAATTTAAGAGGATATAGCCGAAGAAACATCTACAATATGGTTCAGTATTTTGAAGAGTATTCCACGCCTCAATTTAGCTTAACGGTAGAGAAATTTCTGTCACATGAATTCGTGCAGTCAACAACTGCACAATTACAATCGGCTCATTTAGAAGCCCAAGATGATAACATAAATGAAGGGGAAAATAATGAGATTGTGCAGTTGTCAACTGCACGAATGCCTCAAGTTCTTACAATGACCACTTTCACCAATCATACGATGATACTTAGCCGTTGTCGTAATAACGAAGAACGATTATTCTATATATTTACGCTCACAAAGAACGTCTGAATGTAAAAGAGTTAGATCGCAGTTTAACCAATCAGACATTTTCAACGCTGCTTAGTGATAAGAAGAATCTATCAAAAGGATTATTAGAGTCTTACCCGTATGCACCTGTAATATTCAAGGACACAGTATTCCTTGACTTCCTTGGCCTACCCAAGAAGCATAGCGAATCAAAACTACGCAACAGATTGATTGAGCACATGAAGCAGTTTATCTTAGAATTAGGTAAAGACTTCTTGTTTATGGACCAAGAGTATAGCCTACCAGTTGGCGGTTCTACTTTCAAGGCTGATTTATTATTCTTTCACAGAGGCTTACAGGCCTTAATAGCGGTAGAATTAAAGAAAACAAAGTTCCATCCAAGAGACCTCGGCCAACTAGAATTTTACCTGGAAGCACTTGATAGAGATGTGAAACGTACTAACGAGAATCCTTCTATCGGCATTATTTTGTGCCCAGAAGCCGACGAGGTGGTTGTAGAATATGCGATGAACCGAAGTATGAGTCCAACAATGGTCGCTGAATACAAACGCTTATTAATACCAAAAGAATTGATGCAACAACAACTCAATGAATTCTGTAGTTTCTTTCTGAAAGACAAGGGAACAAACATAGTTGTTTAGACAAATCAACCACCATTCAAAAACAAAGTTCACAAAATTTATAAGATCCATTGCTCTCAAATGCAACTTTATGAACCTTACAAACTTTATGAACTTTATAAACTTTTTATTCCCTATTTCCGGTAATCATAGAAACCGATTCCGGTCTTACGTCCTAACAAGTTGGCACGAACCATCTTCCGCAATAACGGGTGAGGACGATACTTGGAATCACCGAATTCATTATACAGCACCTCCATGATAGCCAGACACACGTCCAATCCGATCAAGTCACCTAACGCCAAAGGTCCCATCGGATGGTTAGCCCCTAATTTCATCGCCTCGTCGATCTCTTCCTTGGTAGCAACACCGTCAGCGTAGATACCGATACCCTCGTTCACCATCGGGATCAATATTCTATTTACCACGAATCCGGGAGCCTCGTTCACGCTTACCGGAGTCTTACCCACTTCTGCAGCGATTGCCATCACCTTGTCGTGAACTTCTTGAGAAGTCAACTGCCCTTTAATCACCTCTACCAATTTCATCATCGGTACTGGGTTAAAGAAGTGCATTCCGATCACTTTCTCCGGACGGCTGGTTGCGGCAGCGATTTCCGTGATAGAAAGAGAAGAAGTATTCGTAGCCAGGATCGCCTCCGGTTTACAAATAGCATCCAAAGTCTTGAATATCTCGTTCTTCGTAGCCATATCCTCGGCAACCACCTCGATCACTAAATCGGCATCCTTACAATCCTCGTATGCCATCGTGTCTTTGATGCGGGCATTGATAGCATCTTTCTCGACAGCTTCCATCTTGCCTTTTTCTACCAGCTTGGAAAGGCTTTTCTCGATAGCCTTGTGAGCTTTACCTAAAGATGCCTCTGAACGACCTTTTAACAACACGTCATGCCCGGCCTGAGCAAAGGTTTGGGCAATACCATTACCCATCGTACCTGTACCTACAACGCAAATTTTCATTTCCTCTTAATTTAAAACCTTCAATTATATAATATCAAATTCTCTATTATCGTACAAACGCCAGCTTTTCAGCTTTTATCTTTTCTTGAATTCCGCTCCTCTTTTGCCTAGAAATGCCTGCATTCCTTCTTTCTGATCCTCGGTTGAAAAACAGAGTCCGAACAAATCACTTTCGATAGAAATACCCGTGTCAATATCCGTCTCTACTCCCCGGTTGATCGCTTCTTTCGCATAACGTACAGCCAGCGGAGCTTTCGAAGCGATCTTCTTCGCCATAGCTATACATTCATCCATCAGTGCTTCCGGTTCCACCACCTTGTTCACCAACCCGATACGATAAGCCTCCTCGGCAACAATCACGTCAGCCGTGTAGATCAGTTCTTTTGCCTTACCCAATCCCACGATACGCGGTAACCGTTGCGTACCGGAGAATCCCGGGGTAATTCCCAAACCGACTTCCGGTTGACCGAATTTAGCCTTCACCGAAGCAATACGGATGTCACAAGCCATGGCCAATTCACACCCTCCACCCAGGGCAAAACCATTCACCCCGGCAATAACCACCTTGTTCAACAATTCGATTTTACGGAAAACAGCCGCTCCCAGCTCTCCAAACGCTTTCCCCTCCACCGCGTTCAACGTACTCATCTGGGATATATCCGCACCTGCCACGAACGAACGTCCTTCACCCGTCAAAATAACAACATCAACACTGTCATCCTCCCCGATAGCCGTGAAAGCAGCATCCAATTCTTTCAAAATCGTCGAATTCAAAGCATTCAACGCCTCCGGGTTATTAATCTTAACCGTGCAAATATTATCCTGTTTCTCGACAATTAGTTTCGTATACGCCATAACTTTTCTATTTTGATTCATTTTGATAACACCTCTTGTTTCTGTATCTTTGTAGGCAAAAATAACCTTTAATCAAGAATAAACCAATCTTTTTGATATGAGTTTTTCAGACATTAATATACAAGAACTTGCGAGTGCATTCATGGTCCTGTTTGCCGTAATTGACATCACGGGAGCCGTGCCCATCATTAATGATATTCAAAATAAAGGACACAAAATTAGTGCCATAAAAGCCGCTTTGGCATCATATATTCTTCTCGTGGCATTCCTTTTCGTCGGGGATGGCTTGCTCAACTTGTTCAGCGTGGACATTTCCTCGTTTGCCGTGGCCGGTTCTCTCGTGATCTTCGTACTGGCAGTAGAAATGATCTTCGGAATCCCTATTTTCAAAAATGACAGTCCATCAGGAACGGCATCCATTGTACCGTTAGTATTTCCCTTGATCGTGGGAGCCGGAACATTAACGACTTTGTTGGCTTTGCGGGCGGAATATCATACCATCAATATTATTATCGCCTTAACCCTAAACATTATTGTCGTCTATTTCGTACTAAAAAATGTATCGCTAGTCGAAAAGATTTTCGGAAAAGGAGGAGCTTACATATTACGTAAATTTCTGGGAATCATATTACTTGCCATTTCCGTTAAACTCTTTACCAGCAACCTCACATCATTGATTGATATTTTCAAATAACACAAGGGGACAAAACCGTTTAAAAATCAAATTTTTCCTGTACAAGTGGGTATTGGAGGGGGTAGTAATCTCCTCCTATAAGAACTTTTTCAGAACACACCCTTTTTCTGTCCCCATCTCAGATCCGAATATTCTCTATTATATTCAGAGCTTTCAATTCATTCAAGATATCGACAGTCGTACTCGTAAGTCGGACCTTTTTACCATGTGCCAATTTGTAAACCTTCCAGACTGTCGTATGGTGTTTTTTCGCCAAACTGAAATACACGGACCTGTTGCTCGATTTGAGAATTTTCAATAAAATCATTATTTTCCCTTTATTACGTACTACCACACACATCCGTCTCTTTAAACGAACGTTTTTAGCCATCGTAAACAGGCCTTCCATCCGATGACGTAAGGAAAGGGAAAATATACTCTTTAATTATTGACGATGAATAAATTAGATACTAGTAATAATAATTTGAAAATTTAAAATATATCTATATATTTGCAGTATCATTAAACGTTCGTTAAATAATATTCAAAATTCACGAAAAATTACTACTATTTTGCACTATTATCGACAATAGCGATTAATATAAGCATTCACGCTTGTTACACCCAACGATTTAGCTTTCCTCCAATCGGCACACGCCTCCTTGCGCTTTCCGGTACTGAAATAAGCAATTCCCCGGTTCGCGTAAATAGCACCGTTATCCTTGTTTAGCTTGAGAGAATAGGTATAATCTGGTATCGCCTTCGCAAATTCACGCTGTTTCAAGTAACAATTTCCCCGGTTCAAATAATAAGCATATACCAACTCGTACTCTTCCCCGTTTTTCTTGGCATACTGGATTGCCAGAGAATACTCCTTTATGGCTGCCGCATAATTCTGTTGATTCTGGTAAATATTTCCCAAATAATAACAAAGCTCATCATCTTCCTCAAATATCCCCTTTCCTTTCACAAGAAACTCCTTAAGCAAAGAAATCTGGTTCGTGTGAGTACAAGCCGTATTCAAGGACGAGTAAACCTCCCTCAATTTCGGATTCAATCGATTAGCCGCAATCAATTTTTGAACAGCATCTTTATAATTTCCATCCTCAATATCCGTGTTTGCCTCGTTCAACAACTCAATCGGTTTATTGACCGCACTCACATCAACCTGACCAACCGCAACATGAGTCACAGCGACCAAGGTCATCAACAATAAAGTGACTTTTCTCATAGTTTGGATATAAATTAGCGTTTGTGTGTTTCGAATCCCAAAAATAATGAAAAGGAATTAAAAAGCAAATCCACCTCGCTAAAAAAAGTCTACATAGTCCACTAAATTCATAAAGCTTGTAAGGTTTATAAACCTTACAAGCTTTATGAACTTTCCTCCCTCTATCAGAACGACACCATCAAGCGCATCTGCAACTGATGGAAATTCTTATCCAACGGGAAATAAACATTCTTTAAATTACTATACTGGTACTCACCCATCACCTTCACGTACTGGTTGAACGTGTAGTTCACGCCAATCGTGGCCGCATGTAACCGTCCCCCGCCAATACTCGTTGACACGGCCGGGTAATCTGCCACCACTCCCCCGGGATAAAATACCTGCTTACCAATTAAAAAGAAATCACCTTTATTAATGTCATTCAAATCCGTGTAACTATAACGGGCCACAATCTCCAGATCTCCTCTCTCGTTACTTCCCCGCAACAATCCGTACTCGTCGTCATAACCGTATCCTTCACCGCAAAGCAAGTACCCCATTTCCACGTACGCCCCTTGGAACTTGGAACTTCTCATCGGGTTTCCAGCCTGCCAGGAAGCCAAGGTCGTCCAACTCCAAACGCCTCCCAACTGATTCTCGAACAAAGCCTCGTCATTTCTTTTCTTGTACAATCTCTTGTAAATATACTCGCCCCGCAAAAACATATTACTGGTAACCACCAGCACTTCCGGTCCTACCGTGATCGTGTTCTTCGCCCAAGGCACCTGCGCATTCAGGAATTCCGTCGTACCGTCCACGTAAGTCTGCATATTCGACTCCAACTCCACATTCGTCTTGAACACGTTATTCACCACCTCACCCGTGTTAATCCGAGAGTAACGAAAAGAAGCTCCCACGTGCAAAGTTATGAACTCATTATTAAGCGGCTTGTACAACCAGCGTCCACTCAAGCTTACTCCTTGAAAACCGGAAATCTGGTCATTGTACTTGTTCTCCGCAAAAAGCCCTTGATCCGCAAAGAAAGTGGCATCATAATACTTGTAGGTAATCCCCAAACCACGTCCGGCCGATAAAGCCATGGCCGGAGCCGCTCGGGAAATAAAATGGTAATTATACAAACTCGCGTTCAGACTCATACTCGACGGTTCGTTGAAATAACCTGCCTTCACGCTATGAATCCCGTACGCCGATTCGTGGAAATTATATCGCACGAAAATATTCTTCTGCTTGAAAGTTCCTTTCGAAAAATCGAAATCAGCGTAAAAATACAACGGCCCGTACGTCAACGACGTCCGTATACGAGCATCCGTGAGCGCTGCCCCCGACTTCATCGGAGTGTACTCCGAATGATAATAAGCCACGTCAGCAAACAAACGGGCGCCTGCCGTGAAACGAATTCCTTTATCCTTATTGATATATTGCAAAAGAGGATTAGCAACATCCTCAGCCTGAGCTTTCACCATATTAGACGACAACACGAGGGCGACTAATACAACAGGGAATAATATATATTTTTTCATACTGGTCTGCATTTAAACAATTATTTAGTAACCTAATCTCTCCAACACCACCTTTGCGTCAACCAATGTCTCGGAAGCCGGACTCTTTCGCCAGCCTTGAGTAATCATATAGTTGATACTCATATCAGAATGGTTCGTAAACAATGCATCCAGATAAGGTGCTTTATATTTCCCGTCAATCTCGACTCCGAAATTATATTGTCCGAAATACTTGGCCATCTGGTCATACGTGTCAAACGTGTAGGGATGATTCTTCATTCCCGCCTTGTGAATCAAGTAATCCTGCCACGGTTGGTTCAGCTCCGGGTAATTATTCGGGGCTCCGGCAATACACGGTCCGATAAAATGAGCCTTGTACTTCACACCCAAATTAATAAACGAGGCATAACCCAGCGGATCGTCATACGTGATATCCGTCGCTCCCGTACCTTTCCACAATAGGAAACACATCGGGACCTTGCCCTCAAAATGCTCGGCTACCCTCACTAGGCTCTCCAACGAGAAAGTCTGCAGAATCACCTTGCCATTCGTGTTCCCCGTATTCACCTTGCCATTCACGTAGAACGGGTTGCTTTCCGGTTCCGGTTGCGTGATAATATTCATGCCCAAACGATCCAGTTCCTTGTAAACCATTTCCTCGAACCCGGTAGGATTCAGCCACGGCTCCTTGAACTCGATATAAATTCCCGGACGATTACCCGTGTCTTCCGGATCATCCACGTAACCAAACGTGTACTTGATCACGTCGGCCGTACCGCTTAAACTCTTGATCTTTTCCCCGGTCTTCTGTCCCATCGTGAACACTCGTTTTCCCTGCGCATCCCGTTCCAGCATTTTCCCCTTAGAATAAGCCACGAGATCCTCCAATGTAGAAATGTATTGATGTTGTGAGACAAAACTCGGGCGAGCCTGTTCGATACTCGTTTCATTAAACCACGTTCCAGCATCCAGCATCATCAACTCCTCGTAGGTATAATAAGCCGGAAGATTCGGTACAAAATTCTTGGCATCCTCTTTCACCAACGCCTCTGCTTCTGCCTCCGAGTAACCAATTTTCTGGTAATACGCTTTTCTAATCTCGTAAGGGATAGTCTCCCCGAACACGTTCTCAATATTTGTGGTTCGTTTCAAGTTGTCATCATGCAATGCCAACACCACTCCATCTTTCGAAACCTGCATATCACATTCCAGATAGTCAGCCCCGATTTCTCTCGCCCAACGATACGCAGCCTCCGTCTCTTCAGGGGTCCAGAAGGTCGATCCCCGGTGAGCCACAACAGCATACTCCGGCACGTAATCCCGCACTTTAATCATATCGGGAGTCAAATGATCCAATTCAACCTTGTCGACATCGACATTTATATTGTTGAATTTTTGATCTTCACACGACATGACCAAGGCTATCAACCCGCATGCCATCACTGCATGAAAAAACTTTTTAATCATAATTTTGAATTTTAGAGCGTTTAATGTTTGTTAGTACTCTCTTTTACCAGATATTGTTCTTCTTTCACTGTAAATGCCGTAAAAACAAATGCTAGAGCACAAGCCACCAGCAGGATAATGAAACTCCAGTCCCATCCGAGATGATCCACCACGTACCCCAACATGATATTTGCCAACAAAGCCGTTCCAAAGAAATAACCGAAAAAACCGGTCAGTCCGGCAGCCGTTCCCGCCGCTTTTTTGGGAGCCAAATCCAAGGCGTGTACCCCGATCAACATCACCGGCCCGTAAATTAAGAACCCGATAGCGATCAGACATATACTATCCATCACCAGATTATGTTCCGTCTGCCAGTAAATAAACACGAACAGGGCCACCAACACCATGTAAATCATCGTCGTGATCGCCCGTCGTCCCTTGAACACGTAGTCACTCACGATACCGCAGATAATCGTGCCGGGAATGGCTGCAATCTCGTAAGCCGAATAAATCCAGCCTACCGCTCCGCTATCGTACCCTTTCACGTCTTTCAAGTAAGTCGGCGCCCAGTCAAGCACCCCGTATCTCACCAGATAGATAAAAGCATTAGCGATAGCGATATACCATAATATTTTGTTATTCAAAACATATTTGAAAAAAATCTCTTTTGCCGTCAACTCTTCCTCCGACTTCGCACTGTAATTCTTCGGGTAATCATTACGATATTCCTCGATCGGCGGCAAACCACACGATTGCGGCGTGTCCCGGATCAAAATAAATGCGATCACGGCAACCACCAAGGCCACAACAGCCGGAAAAATAAACGTGGCAGATTGCCAGGATCCGAACCACACCAATCCCACGGAGAACATGATCCCGACCAAACTACCTCCCACATTATGGGCCACGTTCCAGATTGACATTTTGGTCCCTCGCTCTTTCAAGGAAAACCAGTGCGTCATCACTCGTCCACTAGGTGGCCAGCCCATTCCCTGGAACCAACCGATCAAAAACTGGGTAATAAACATGACCACGATTGAAGAAACACCCGCACTTGTACCCAAAAACAACGTCACAAGTGCCGATAACACCAATCCCAACGGCAAAAACTTACGGGCACTACTCCGGTCGGAAACCCCTCCCATCAAAAATTTTGATATCCCGTAAGCGATAGCATTAGCCGAAAGAGCCACTCCTAAATCTCCCTTGTCAAATCCCAACTCCTGCAAATAGGGCATTGCCAGAGTAAAATTCTTACGTACTAAATAATACCCCGCATACCCTATAAATATACCTAAAAAGACCTGTAAACGTAACTTCTTGTACGTGGGGTCTATTTTTTCTTTAGGCAATAAGGGTTTGTGAGGCTCAGGCTTCAGAAAACTCCACATGATATTAATTTTTAATAAATATTATATTGATTCCAATCTGATTATCGTAAACGTTTCCATTACGACTCGCGGCTTTTCCGGATGAAATACACCGGGCTAAGATCAAAACATGATCTTAGCCGCGATGTAATTTTCTGCCAGCTCAGTGAACTCTTTCACTTCTTCACCAATCCATACCTGATCCTTCCCAAGTTCTTTCGCCATCACTTCTGCCACCAGCGGGGCTGCCTTAATCGCCTCTCTCGCATCAACAAACAACAATCGAACCCTCCGTGCAAGAACATCCTCTACCTCTCTGGCCATCTCCTCCCGAACTGCCCAAACAACTTCGGCAACGGTATAATCATATTTATCTGACAGTTTCTTTCCGTATTCCGGATTTTCAGCAATCAACTTCATAATCGCATCCTGATCACTACCATAAACGTACATATGATCTTTCAGGTTCGGGTTCTTCCGATATCCGTGTATATGGAATTTTTTCGTCACGCAGGGTCTGGCATCCACCAGTTTCATGGCAATCGCTTTATCCACCGTATCTTCGGCCATCAAACGATAAGAAGTCCATTTACCTCCCGTGATCGTGATTAAATTATTATCAGAAACTATAATCTTGTGTCCGCGAGAAAGCTCTTTTGTACTCTTTCCCTCGTGTTTCGGGGCTGCCAACGGCCGTTGCCCCGCAAACACGGATTCAATATCAGCATACGTCGGGGCCGGGTCCATGTATAAAGAAGCCGTTTTCAGAATAAAATCAATTTCTTCCTTCAACGGTTTCGGCTCTATCTCCGGAACCGGACGCATAATATCCGTCGTTCCCACAACAACCTTATTGTGCCAAGGTACGGCAAACAACACCCGTCCATCACTCGTCTTCGGCACCATGATCGCATAATCGCTCTGCAAAAACTTCATATCTAACACCAGATGTACTCCTTGGCTCGGTGTCACCATCTTACTATGTCCAGGAGAATCCATCGCCATCAGGTCATCCACGAGAATTCCACAGGCATTGATCACACTCTTCGCCTTCAACTGCATCTCTTTTCCGGACTCCATATCCACGAACTTCACCCCGGCAACCTTTCCGTTCTGGTCATGCACAATCCCGGAAACCTTCGCTTTGTTAAGTATCACACCCCCATTATCCGCACAGGTCTGAGCCAAATTAATTGCCATCCGCGAATCATCAAACTGCCCGTCATGATAAACAATACCTCCCTTCAATCCTTTTTTCACCGATGTCGGTAAATACTCCATCACCTTCTTGGGGGAAATAAAACGACTTCGCCCGTACCCGAAACCAAAAGACAACAGATCATAAAGCGTAAGCCCGCAGAAATACAGGAAATTATCCCAATATGTATAATTCGATATTACAAAAGCCTGATCCTTCACGAGATGCGGGGCATTAGCCTTCATTCGCCCTCTCTCCCTTAATGCTTCTAATACTAAAGCGACATCGCCTTTTTGAAGATAACGTACACCACCGTGTACCAGTTTCGTACTCCGACTGGAAGTACTCTTGGCAAAATCTGCCATTTCTAAAAGAACAACGCTATATCCTCTTGTTGCGGCGTCAACCGCCACACCTAAACCCGTAGCTCCCCCTCCAACCACAACCATATCCCATACTTTCTCAGGTTCCTGAAGTTTATTCAACATATCTTTTCGATTCATAACACAATTATTTATGTATTCAACAATCTATAAAATCCCAATAACGTTCCGCAAGCATACTATATACTTACAAACCGAAACTTCATTTTCCTAAATTCCGTTCTTTGTTATTGGTCTCTATGGCTCATTTCGCATTACGAATAGTGCCATATCTTTCTTTGGTATTGATCTTAATCTACGGAAACTCAGAGCAAAAGTTTCTATTTTTTAAGAAATATATTTCCCCAGTTTAAAATTAATTACAACACTTGATAAGTAATATTCAATAAAACAGATGTATATTTGCAGTGGTGGAAATATGATTATCGAAACAAAATGAAAACATTATCTCTAAGTGAAAGGCACAACTACATATTAGAAACATTACGCCAACAAGGTTCCGTTTCTGTTGTTGATCTCGCCAACCAATTAAAAGTATCTTCTGTAACGATTCGCAAGGATCTTACCTTACTTGAGGAAAAGGAAATGCTCTATCGCACACACGGTAATGCCATTTTAATCAACCCTTATATCAATGATCGCCATGTAAACGAGAAAGAAAAGTCCTATCCCGAAGAAAAACGACTGATAGGTAGATATGCTGCAAGTCTAATTACAGCAGACGACTCTATTCTCATTGCATCTGGAACAACAATGCATGCTTTAGCCCGGGAAATCGTGCCTCAAGGCCATCTCACGGTAATCGCTGCAGCTATAAACGTTACAAACATTCTAGCTCGTAACAAGAACATAGATATAATACAACTCGGAGGTTTCGTACGGAATAGTTCTGTCTCTGTCGTTGGAAATTATGCAGAAAAAATGCTGGAAAACTTTTCCTGTAGTAAACTCTTCATGGGAGTTGACGGGATAGACCTAGATTATGGATTAACAACCACGAATATGATGGAAGCTAATTTAAATCAAGTAATGATACAAGCTGCGCAAAAAGTAGTCGTTCTGGCTGACTCTTCTAAATTCGGACGTAGAGGTTTCGGAAAAATATGCGATCTGGATGCCGTTGATCACATTATCACGGATAAATATGTACCTAGTAAAACTCTCGAGGGATTGCGTGAACGCAGTATCGAGGTAACTGTTGCCGAATAAAATATTCAATTAGAAAGAGGATGTATGTGAACACATCCTCTTTGGTTGTTAAATAAAATTCATCGCTAGATGAAGTGTTTTTCAAAAGGTTGCAGCTGAAAGTTCGTGTGCAATACGATTGATACAATCCTTTATTTTATTGTATTGTTTTTCTCCGGCCATTGCTGCACCAGAAGCATATTGTCTTAATAAAGAACTATTAATACCTGCCATTTCTCCAATCTTAGAAATATTCAAGAAAGAAAAGTAATTAAAAAATGTCTGCATATCATATTTATAGACAAACTCTGATTCCGAAATATCTTTTCCTTCTTGGCTAAACATTTCCTTTATTTCATCATAAGCTAATAACATATCTTTTTTAGCCTCTTCCGCAGTAGCACCATGCCCCATTAGACCAAATCCATCTAACTCATCCTCCACATAACAGGAGTAATACCCGTCTGTAGCCTTTTCCATGATAACAGTAACTTTCATAATTCATTCTACTTGTTTAGTTTAAACAGGTAGCGGGTAAAACCGCTACCTTTCGTCAAACAAAATCAACTTTAAAGGTGTGGGGACTAAATCCCCATCACCTTACGAATCTTACTCTCAGTACCTTTAGGCACCTCGTGACTGCCATGTCTTGGTATTGGCCAAATATTGCCAGTTATTGGACTAAACCACATATCATGATTTCCTCCATTCCGAACAACATAACAGCCAGCTGCAATAAGTTCTGCGTACAATTGCCTGTACTTCATAAAGCCGAGAACTTTTATTTAACAATACAAATATAGCAATTTTGTTATAATCATACAAATAAGATTATAACAAAATTGCTATATGAAAGAGATGTGAGTTCACGAAAATAAAAAACAGGG
>ERZ827450.85-NODE-85-length-111208-cov-6.265445_pt1 | contig 111208 bp, 85 predicted proteins | sample MGYA00519773_ERZ827450 | MGnify/ENA primary metagenome ERZ827450 (study PRJEB31778, sample SAMEA3449306) | human gut metagenome | biome: human gut; feature: human-associated habitat; material: faeces | place: United Kingdom | collected 2010/2012 ...
ATCCCCCAACGTAGCGTGTCCTCCCCCTGTGTAAGGGGGAGTTAGAGGGGGTAGTCAAAGCGTTGACTTGTGCGGCCGGAATTATAAATCTAAAATCTAAAATTTAAAATTAGTATATGTTTGATTTCTCAACTATAACACAATGGGTAGACGAACTCTTGAGGAGTTTTCTCCCGCACGCTGCTGCCACGCTGGTTGAGTTTATCCTGATCGGGCTTTGCCTGCTCGTGGGATACGCCGTGATCGCCCTCGTGCTGATCTACGTGGAACGTAAAGTGTGTGCCTTTTTCCAGTGTCGTATCGGACCGAACCGGGTGGGGCCTTACGGGACCATACAGAGCGTGGCCGATATGATCAAAATGTTAACCAAGGAGATCATCGACATCAACCACGTCGACCGATTCCTGTTCAACCTCGCCCCTTTCGTCGTGATTATCGCGTCGGTACTGGCATTCGGTTGTATTCCCTTCGCCAAAGGACTACACGTGATCGACTTCAACGTGGGAATCTTCTTCCTGATCGCCGTGTCATCCATCGGTATCGTGGGAATCCTGCTTGCCGGGTGGGCCAGTAACAACAAATACTCGTTAATCGGTGCCATGCGAAGTGGCGCGCAGATGATCAGTTACGAGCTATCCATCGGGTTATCCATCCTTACCGTGGTAGTATTCACCGGAAGCATGCAGCTCTCCACGATCGTGGAAGGACAGGCAGACGGGTGGTTGCTATTCAAAGGACATATCCCGGCCTGCATCGCATTTATCGTTTACATCATCGCCGGAACCGCCGAGACAAACCGGGGTCCCTTCGACTTGCCGGAGGCCGACTCGGAGTTGACTGCGGGGTACCACACGGAGTATTCCGGTATGCACTTCGGGTTCTTCTACCTCGCCGAATACTTGAACATGTTCGTGGTAGCATCCGTGGCCAGCACCCTGTTCTTAGGCGGTTGGATGCCATTACACGTTCCCGGTTGGGAAAGCTTCAACCAAATCATGGATTATATTCCTTCCATCTTCTGGTTCTTCGGGAAAACAGCCGTGGTTATATTCATCATCATGTGGTTTAAATGGACCTTCCCGCGGTTGCGTATCGACCAGTTACTCCGTTTGGAATGGCGCTACCTGCTGCCGATTAACCTGATCAACCTTTTCCTGATGGTGATCATTGTCGTATTTAAACTACATTTTTAAAGACGAAACTATGAAGAGTATTATAAGATATATTACCTCGTTTTTCAAGGGACTTTTCTCGTTGCTGACCGGGATGAAAGTCACGCTACGGGAATTTTTCACCAAGAAAACGACGGAGCAATACCCGGAGAACCGGGCCACGTTGAAAATGTTTGACCGTTTCCGGGGTGAACTCGTGATGCCTCACGACGAGAACAATCACCACAAATGTATCGCTTGCGGCATCTGCGAGATGAACTGCCCGAACGGGACCATCAAAATCACGTCCGAATTTGTCACAGATGAAACCGGCAAGAAGAAAAAGGTGTTGATAAAATACCGGTATGATTTGGGTAGCTGTATGTTCTGCCAGCTCTGCGTGAAAATGTGCCCTCAACAAGCCATCGAGTTCAAACCCACGTTCGAACACGCCGTCTACACGCGCGGTAAACTGGTGAAATACCTGCACGACGAATCAATTGAAAATGAAAAAGATTCCGTGATTGCCGATTCGATGATTGGGTGATTAAAATCACTTAATCGAAAATCATTAAATCACTTAATCGATAGGATCTAAAATTTAAAATCTAAAATAAAGATATGAGTACAGCAGAATTACAAGAAACGGTCTTTTTCATCCTGGCAACGGTCATCGTTGTCTGCTCGATCCTGACCGTGACGACCAACCGAATCTTGAGATCGGCGACCTACCTGCTATTCGTGCTTTTTGCCACTGCCGGAATATACTTCCAGTTGGAGTATTCATTCCTGGGGGCGGTGCAATTAACGATCTACGCCGGGGGTATCATTATCCTGTACGTGTTCTCGATATTGCTCACCACGGCAGACAAAAGCAAGGTAAGCAGGTTGAAGAACAGCAAGATGTTTGCCGGGCTAATCACGGCTCTCGCCGGGGCGGCAATATGTGTTTACATCACGTTAATGCACTCGTTCGGTCCCTCTCGTTTCGTGGGTGGGGAGATCAACCAGAAAGTCATCGGAAACGCCTTGATGGGCACGGAGAAATACCAGTACCTGCTCCCCTTCGAGGTAATCAGTGTCCTGCTATTGACCTGCATTATCGGTGGAATCTTGATAGCGAGAAAAAGATAATATAAATGTAGAATGTAGAGTTTAGAATTTAGAATGAAAAAACAGTGTTGGCTTGTGCGGCTGGAATCTAAAATCTAAAATCTAAAATCTAAAATTTAAAATCAGTATATGGAACTACACATGGAATATTACTTGGTGATCAGCACGATCATGCTTTTCGCGGGAATCTACGGTTTCATTACCCGGAGAAACCTGCTTGCCGTGTTGATCTCTATCGAGTTGATCCTGAACTCAGTGGATATCAACTTTGCCGTGTTCAACCGTTATCTCTTCCCCGAACAACTGGAAGGCTTTTTCTTCACCCTGTTCGCCATCGGGGTTTCCGCTTGCGAAACAGCCGTCGCCATAGCCATCATCATTAATATATACCGGAACATCCGCAATATACAGGTGAAAAACTTGAACGAGCTGAAAGAAAGCGATGAGAAATGGGAAATGTAGAATTTAGAATGAAATCAAAAAGCGTCGGCCCCGTGCGGCCGGAATCTAAAATCTAAAATTTAAAATCAAGAAATCGAAACATGGAATATACAGTTTTAATATTGATACTACCATTGCTAACATTTCTAGCTTTAGGCTTGTTGGGGACGAAATTGAAACCCACCACGGCCGGGTGCCTAGGAACGTTATCTTTGGCGATATGTGCCCTGCTGGCTTACATGACGGCATGGCAATATTTCTCGATGCCCCGGGTAGAAGGCGTGCGCCTCCCGGTCATCCCGTTCAACTTCGAATGGCTGCGTTTCACGCAATACCTGCATATTGATCTGGGTATCTTGCTAGACCCGATTTCCGTCATGATGCTGGTGGTAATCACGACCGTATCGTTGATGGTACACGTTTACAGCTTGGGATACATGTACGGGGAAAAAGGTTTCCAGCGTTATTACGCCTTCCTTTCCCTTTTCAGCTTCTCGATGCTGGGTCTCGTGGTAGCCACGAACATCTTCCAGATGTACATATTCTGGGAGCTGGTGGGTGTTTCCTCCTACCTGTTGATCGGTTTCTACTACACGAAACCGGAGGCCATCGCCGCGTCCAAGAAAGCGTTTATCGTCACCCGGTTCGCCGACCTCGGTTTCTTGATCGGTATCCTGTTACTTTCGTTCTACACGAAAACCTTCTCTTTCGACCTGTTAACCTCAGGCGACTCTTCACTCTTTGCCGGGGCTGCCGGGACGACCTTCATGGGCGCTTCGGCGTTGGCATGGGCGATGGCGCTGATCTTTATCGGCGGCGCCGGTAAGTCGGCGATGTTCCCGCTGCATATCTGGCTGCCGGACGCGATGGAAGGTCCTACCCCCGTGTCGGCACTGATCCACGCGGCCACGATGGTCGTTGCCGGGGTTTATCTCGTGGCTCGCTTGTTCCCCGTTTACTATTTCGAGGCACCGGAGGTACTCGTGCTGATCGCAATCGTGGGAGCGGTCACGTCCCTCTACGCCGCGGTAGTTGCCTGCGTGCAGACGGACATCAAGCGAGTGCTGGCCTTCTCCACGATCTCGCAGATCGGTTTCATGATGGTAGCCCTCGGTGTTTCCGGGATGGAAGGACACGAAGGCTTGGGCTACATGGCATCCATGTTCCACCTCTTCACGCACGCCATGTTTAAAGCCTTGTTATTCCTCGGTGCGGGAGCCATCATCCATGCCGTTCACAGCAACGAGATGAGCCACATGGGTGGTCTTCGTAAATACTTGCCCGTGACGCACGTCACGTTCCTCGTGGCTTGCCTCGCCATCTCAGGTATTCCCCCCTTCTCCGGGTTCTTCAGCAAGGACGAAATCTTGACTGCCACGTTCATGTTCAGCCCGGTACTTGGTGTCGTGATGAGCTTCATCGCGGCCCTGACGGCATTCTACATGTTCCGCCTCTATTACAACATCTTCTGGGGTAAAGAAAGCACGCACGAACATGCCCCGCACGAGGCCCCGAAGAGCATGACCCTACCCCTCGTGTTCCTTGCCGTGGTAACACTTTTCGCCGGGTTCATCCCTTTCGGGAAGTTTATCAGCAGCAACGGGATGGAATACATCATCCACCTGGACTGGACGGTAGCCGGCACCAGCATCGTTGTCGCCGTGATTTCCATCGCTCTTGCCACGTGGTTCTACAAAGGCTCCAATCCTATACCGGATCGTTTGGCCACCACGTTCGGCGGGTTGCATCGCGCCGCTTACCGGCGGTTCTACATGGACGAGTTGTACCTCTTCATCACGAAACGTATCATCTTCAACTGTGTATCCCGCCCCATCGCTTGGTTTGACCGCCACGTGATCGACGGATCGCTGAACGGTCTGGCAAACGTCACGCAACGATTGTCTTACTCTATCCGGGGATTACAATCCGGACAAGTACAGCAATACGCTTACGTGATCCTGTTCGGCTCGCTATTAATACTGGTTGCAGTTTTAATAATAATGTAGAAGTAAGATAAAAGATAAAAACTAAAAGATAAAAGTTGAAAATCAAAAAGCGTCAGCCCCGTGCGGCTGAAATCTAAAATTTAAAATTAGTAAATCTAAAATCAATAAATAGATATGAACTTTTTATCACTATTCGTTCTGATACCAATACTCACGATGGGCGGGTTATTTCTTTCAAAGAACCTGCAACAAATTCGTGTAGCGGTAGCCACGGGAGCTTCCCTGTTGCTGGCCTTAGCCGTCGGGTTGGTATTTGCATATTTAGGAGAACGGGGAGCTGGCAACACGGCAGAAATGCTGTTTACCGCCAGCACGGTTTGGTACGCACCCTTGAACATACACTATTCCGTGGGAGTTGACGGGATCTCGGTAGCCATGTTGCTACTTTCCGCCATTATCGTCTTCACGGGAACATTCGCGTCATGGAAAATGGATTTCCTGCAAAAAGAGTATTTCCTGTGGTTTAACCTGTTGGCCATCGGGGTATTCGGGTTCTTTATCTCCGTGGACCTCTTCACCATGTTCATGTTTTACGAGGTGGCCCTAATCCCCATGTACCTGCTGATCGGCGTCTGGGGTAGCGGGAAAAAGGAATACGCTGCCATGAAACTAACGTTGATGCTGATGGGCGGCTCTGCCCTACTACTCGTGGGGATTCTTGGTATCTACTTTCACTCCTCGACGACGGGAGCGTTCACGATGAACTTGCAGGAAATCGCGCAAGCTCACGCCATGCCCGAAAGCCTGCAACGCTGGTTCTTCCCGTTGGTATTCACCGGGTTCGGGGTCCTCGGCGCGTTATTCCCGTTTCATACATGGTCACCCGACGGTCACGCCTCTGCCCCCACGGCAGTCTCCATGCTCCATGCCGGGGTATTGATGAAACTAGGTGGTTACGGGTGTTTCCGGGTAGCCATCCACCTGATGCCGGAGGCCGCGAAAGAACTTTCATGGATATTCATCATCCTCACGGGCATCAGCGTCGTTTACGGGGCTTACTCGGCCATCGTGCAAACGGACTTGAAATACATCAACGCCTACTCGTCCGTGAGCCACTGCGGGCTGGTATTGTTCGCCATCCTGATGTTGAACCAGACGGCCATGACGGGAGCCGTGATGCAGATGCTCTCCCACGGCCTGATGACCGCCCTGTTCTTCGCCTTGATCGGTATGATCTACGGCCGCACACATACCCGTGACATCCGGGAAATGGGTGGTTTGATGAAGATCATGCCTTACCTCGGCGTGTGCTACGTGATCGCCGGCCTCGCCTCCCTCGGTCTTCCGGGATTAAGCGGGTTCGTGGCAGAAATGACCGTGTTCGTGGGAGCGTTCCAAGAGACGGACACCTTCCACCGGGTATTCACGATCATCGCCTGCACGTCCATCGTGATCACGGCCGTGTACATCCTGCGGGTGGTCGGGAAACTACTCTACGGGAGCGTGGTCAACGAGCATCACTATGCCCTCACCGATGCCAACTGGTATGAACGTTTCTCGACGATCATACTGATTGCTGCCATCGCCGGAATCGGTCTGGCACCTCTATGGCTCTCCGACATGATCCGGGCTTCGATTGAGAGAATGTAGAATTTAAAATGTAGAATTTAGAATGAAAAAAACTACCCCCACCAACTCCCCCTTTCCAAGGGGGAGCTAGAGGGGGTTCAATCATAAATTTAAAATCTAAAATCAAAACATGGTTTACGCTAATTTCTTATTAATGAAGGAGGAAATATCACTGGTAGCGGTGATCGTTATACTCTTAATTTACGACATATTCGGCACCCCGAAAAGCTTGAAGTATTTTCAACCGATAGCTTGTATCCTCGTGGGTATTCATATCCTGCTGAACATCTGGCCCGCCCCGGACGTGACGGCTTTCGGGGGGATGTATCACTGCACGGCAATGGGTGGAGTCATGAAATCCATCCTGAGCATCGGGACACTGCTCGTGTTCATGCAAGCCAACAACTGGCTTTCCAGCGAGCGCACGATTATTCGCCGGGGAGAATTCTATATGATCACGCTGGCCACGCTGCTAGGTATGTACTTCATGATCTCGGCCGGGAACTTCCTCATGTTCTTTATCGGGCTGGAAACGGCATCCATACCGCTGGCAACGCTTGCCGCTTTTGACAAGTACAAGCAACAATCGGCCGAGGCGGGAGCCAAATACATCCTTACCGCCGTGTTCGCGTCCGGCTTATCGTTGTACGGGATCTCGTTAATTTACGGGACCACGGGAACGCTGTATTTCGAGGACATCCCCGCCGGGCTAAATAGCAGCCCGCTCCAGATGATGGCTTTCGTGTTCTTTTTCGTGGGCTTGGGATTCAAGTTATCACTCGTTCCTTTCCACCAATGGACCCCGGACGTGTACGAGGGCGCCCCGACCAGTGTTACCGCCTACTTGTCGGTAATCTCGAAAGGTTCCGCGGCATTCGTGCTAATGGTCATTCTCTATAAAGTATTTGCCCCGCTCGTGAACGAATGGCAGGCCATCCTCTACTGGGTAATCATAGCCTCTATCACGCTGGCCAACATCTTCGCCATACGGCAACAGAACCTGAAACGATTCTTCGCCTATTCCTCCATCTCTCAAGCCGGGTACATCATGCTGGGGGTGATCAGCGGGACAGCCATGGGTATGACCGGGCTAGTGTACTACGTGCTGGTGTACATGCTGTCGAACTTGGCCGCCTTCGGGGTTATCGCTGTCGTGGAACATCGCTCCGGCAAGATCACGATTGATGATTACAACGGGTTGTACACCACGAATCCCCGCTTGAGTTTCGTGATGATGATCGCCTTGTTCTCGCTGGCCGGAATCCCGCCATTTGCCGGGTTCTTCAGCAAGTTTTTCATATTTGCCGCCGCGGCACAACAAGGATATTACGTGCTGGTTTTCATCGCCCTGTTGAACACCATCATCTCTCTCTACTACTACCTGAGAGTGGTAAAGGCCATGTTTATCAACAAGAACGAGCAACCCATTGCCAGATTCAACTCTGACAATTATTCACGTATAAGCCTCGTTGCGTGCAGCACCGGAATCCTGCTCGCGGGAATCCTTAGCGTCGTGTACGAGAGCATCGGGATGTTTAGTTTTGGAATGTAGAATTTAGAATGGAAAAGAACTCCTCCGTCAGCTTCGCTGCCACCTCCTCTATAAACAGAGGAGGAGCTGGTAACCATTCCCGAAAATGATGAGTAACCCAGCTCTCCCTCTGTTTATAGAGGGAGCACCCCGAAGGGGGGAGGGAGTTCAATCATAAATCGTAAATCATAAATCTAAAATTAGTAAGGCCCCGTGCGGCCGGAATCTAAAATCATAAATCATTAATCGTAAATCATCCAAGCGTGTCGTCAGCACCGGGAGGAACGCGCAGGTAGACGGAACGGGTGTACTCGTCCGTGTCCGGGCCGGCGAGATAAGGATAAATATGCACCACCGTGTCCGGGGAGAGAGGTTCCCTACCGGGCCCCTCCGGATCGGGCAACGTGAAAGTGGCCGTCCCGGCGGCACGGGTCACCGCGGGAAGGTGAAGCACGCGTGGAGCGTCAGGCAGGCAGTCGTAAAAGTACCCCACGACGAGCGTGTCGTTGTCCCTTGTCTCGTCGAGTATGCCGTGGTGGCGCCATTCGAGCGTGAAAGTCCAAGCGTCGCGACGGACGCGGGTGTAAAGCGGCACGGCGAGCCACCCGACGCTGAACATGAAAGCCCGGAAGTTAGCCACACCATGCTCGTCACAGGCCATGGCGTTCACCTTGTGACACAGGTTAGGGGCGGTCATGGGGGTATCCCTGGCGAAGGCAATCCACGAGTTCGTGTCCGCGAGTTTCCGCAAGAGGATTTTCACAAGCCGACTAACGAACGTGAAAACACTTGTCAACAGTCGTTGCCTCTCCGATCGCTTGGTGTGGCGACGATCACGCTCCTCCGTCGACCCGGCGGGGCGCTTGCTGGCACAATGACATTCCTTGCCTTTCCGGTAATACGTGGTAGTACCGCCGGAACGGGTGACCGCCAGTTGTCTGACCGGTAGTACGGTCTTCTTTTTCCTTTTCTTTTTCTTGCTCATGATGCCTCCTCTTAAATGATTCGATAAACCTCCAATAATGCTTAAACACACCTTAACGCCAAGTTTACATTTTTTTAGGGAAATTACCAAATCATGAACGTTAAGTTACCGGATTACCCCGGTAACTTTCCGGTGACTTTCCGGTAACTTACCGGTAACTAACAAAACGCGTAGTTAACTTATCACGAAGATAGCTAGCATTTTGCACGTACATCTCCCGTTACCAAACGGTAAAGAGACCGGAGATGCACAAAATGTGTTAATTTTTATTAAAAATAATTTTATTTTTTCTTGTTCAAGTCAAAAAAGGGTCATACCTTTACCATGTTCTTTCCTCGAAGCGTGGGGAAAGGCGTTTTGAAATACTCATCTAATACCCGAAAGTATGGCACGAATAAAATCAACCAACTTTTACCAGAAGAGCGGGAAAGTCGCTAACGAGGTATTCTCCAACCTGGGCAACGGCGTGGTGGGCTGTCGCGCCCAAAACAGCAAGCAAGCGCCCCTGAACGCGGAGCAGAAAATCAACGCGTCGGGCTTCTCGGCCCTCAACGCCGAAGTGCGTTACCTGAACCCGGTGCTCCGCATGACCTTTCCCCGTGACACGAACGGCACCAAATGGGCCAATCGTTTCACGAGCGTCAACAAGAAACGCGAGGGCGTGCTAACCACCACGAAGATTAATCCCGACACTCCCGTCGACCCGAAGAAAAAGGCCAACGAGGAGTACACCAGCGAGATCGACTGGACGAAAGTCCTTTTCGCCGCCGGCCCGTTGCTCGTTCCTTCCGTTACCGTCAGCAAGACCACCGAGGCGGGCGAGACGTACAGCGTTGTCTTCACGCAGGAAGCCAACGTTTACGAGGGTGCCTACTGCTGGACGAACGATCGCCTCTACGGTGTCCTCTACAGCCCCGACGATCATTTCGCCCTTGTCAAGCAACTACGCGACCGGGGCGAAAACGGCGTGACCTCCATCTCCGTCCCTTCTTTCGTCAAGCCGGAGAACATCCACGTCTACAGTCTCGCCATGACCGCCGACGGGAAAATCACCTCCAACTCCGTTCACACCACGTTGGGAGCGTGAGATCCACATGGCGTTTAACGGCAGCTCACGCTGCCGTTAATTTTAGATTGCAGATTTTAGATTTCCACCCACCCGATCAACGTTTCTTGATTTCCTGCTTTTATCTAAATTCCGCGTTATCTTCAAACTCCGGCAAATTTTTCGTAACTTCGCGTAAATGAAAGCAAACACAACGGTCATGAACAAACCATCGTCCTTCCCCCGCAAGATGCCCATCGGCATACAGAGTTTCGAGAAACTTCGTCGCGAAAACTACGTGTACGTCGACAAAACGGAACTGGTCTACAAGCTGGTTAGCACCTCGAACCCTTACTTCCTGAGCCGTCCCCGCCGCTTCGGCAAGAGCCTGCTGCTCTCGACGATGGAAGCCTACTTCCTCGGCAAGCGCGACCTCTTCAAGGGCCTCGCCATCGAACGGCTCGAAACGGAATGGAACACCCACGCCGTGCTGCATCTCGACCTCAACGCCGAGAAATATGACTCGCCCGAACGGTTGCACGACATGCTCGAATTCCAGCTCCGGGGATGGGAAGAAACGTACGGAACGGGAGGCAAGGGCATCACCCACTCCGGGAGATTCATGGAAGTCATCCAAAGAGCGTACGAGAAAACCGGGCGAGGTGTCGTCGTCCTCATCGACGAGTATGACAAGCCGCTGCTCAACAGTTTCCAAAACGAGGACCTGCAACGTTCCTTCCGCGACACGCTAACCGCCTTCTACTCCGTGCTGAAAAGTGCCGACCAGTGGCTGCGATTCGTCTTCATCACCGGCGTTACCAAGTTCGCCCAGATGGGAATATTCAGTAACCTCAACCAGCTTAACGACATCAGTCTCGATATTGACTACGCCACGCTTTGCGGCATCACTCGGGAAGAGATCGAGGAGAACTTCGAGCCGGAAATCAAGCAATTGATGGAAAGCCACGGCCTTCCCCGCAAGGAACAGCTTGCGCGACTCACCCGCCGGTATGACGGCTACCGTTTCAGCCCGGGCAACGTTGCCCATGTGTTCAACCCCTTCGGCCTGTTATGCGTGCTGACCTTCCACGATTTCGATTACTACTGGTTCGCCACGGGTACCCTCACCTTCCTCGCCGAGATGCTGAAGAAAACCGACTTCAACCTGCGAGAACTCGACGGCATAGAGGTCTCCGCCGCGTCACTCTCCGCCGACCGGGCCAACATCAACAACCCCGTCCCCATGATCTACCAGAGCGGCTACCTCACCATCAAGGCTTATGACGAACGTTTTCAGATATATACCCTAGGGTTCCCCAACGACGAGGTGAAATACGGGTTCCTCAACTTCGTCACCCCCTTCTACACCCCCGTGGCCGAAACCGAGACAAGTTTCTATATCGGCAAGTTCATCCACGAGCTGGAATCGGGTAATGTCGACGCCTTCCTTACCCGCCTGCGGGCCTTCTTCGCCGGGATTCCCTACGAGCTGAACGACCGCACGGAACGCCACTACCAGACTGTTTTCTATCTCGTCTTCAAACTCATGGGACAATTCTCCGAGGCAGAAGTACGAAGTGCCAAGGGACGAGCCGATGCCGTGGTGAAAACCGACGACTACATCTACGTCTTCGAGTTCAAACTTGACGGCTCCGCCGACGAGGCCCTCGCCCAGATTGACAACCGGGGCTACCTCATCCCTTACACCGCCGATGACCGGAAACTAGTCAAAATCGGCGTTAACTTCGACCCGAAGGAAAGAAATATCGGGGAGTGGTGCAAGGGGAAAGGATTTTAGATTTATGATTTATGATTCCAACCACACGGGGCCTTACTAATTTTAGATTTTAAATTCCAAGAGTAGGGCATTCTAAATTCTACCTTAAAAATAAAATCCCAAGTTAAAGTAACAGCCCAATTTTTCCGACCAGTCAGAAAAACTAAAGACCAGATCAATCGGTCCCAGCATAGAATCCCGGGAATAACCGATTCCCCCGCCCCATACCCCTTTACGACCGAAGAGATCAAAGAAGTTATCGTCTTGCAGGGCATAGTTCCCGATAACAGAAAGATAGTGCTTTCGTCCCATGCGCTGGCGAAATTCCAATTTCCCCACGATAACGGCATTCTCGAACACCTCCACGTGGTTAATGCCCACGAAAGGCATCTGTTGCGTGTTGTAACGTCCAAACTCCGTTCCCCCAAGATTATTAAAATAAGAATAGGCAGGATCATGCCCGATCAACACCCGCCCGAACGCGGAAGGGATCACTTTCAAGCGGTCGGAAAGGGATACAACCGGGCAGAAACGAACCGACAGGGCGGAAAACGGCGATCCCCCGTCATACGTCGCCAAGTTATCCGTGTATAACGAGTAAGCGGCCTCCAAGGAGACTCCCCGGGAGGGATAAAACCGACGATCGTACGTGTCCAGCTCCGCCACCCCGTAATAACTGAAAAAGCCCTCGGGACGAACACTCATCACCTCGTCCTCGTTGGAAAAAAGCAAGGAATTGTAATCAAAATACTCGTAACGTACCCCAACTTTGAATTTAAAGTTACGCAGGTACAAGCTGGATAATCCCAGTTCACCCATGTGGTAACGATAAGTCACGTTATTCGTCTTTTTCCCCTTCCGGTAATAATCCACGTCATTGTAGCGGAACATGTAGGCGAGGTTGAACCCTCGCAAGAAGGTATTTTCCAGTGAATATTCCAACTTCACGTAAGGATTCTTGCTCAAGCGTCCGGTTAATGCCAGCTGTGACCCCCGCAGGCTCCTGTTGTTGAAAGTCGTGTTTAACAAGATGGCTGCCATCTCTTCCGAATCGAACCGGAAACCGATATTCAGCGTACTCATGGGATTGGATTTCAGACTTAACTCCAAATCGTGGGGAGCTGTCCCCAACAACCGGTAATTCACCGCCACGAATGCTTTCGTGCCGTACAGGGTCGCGATTTCACGATGGATGTCATCGAGCGTGATCTCGCTATTCGCCTCTATCCGCATCTTCCGACGCACCCATCCTTCCTCCCGCGAGGACAGTCCCCGGATAATGATGTTCCGGATGGCTATTTTTTCCGGTTGACTGGCTTTCGGGATCTCGTTGTCCACATTCCCGGACTCCCCGATCAATTCTTTTACCCGCATGATCTCGGACCATTGTTGCAGTGCCGCCACCTTTCCCCGGGCCAGTAGCGAATCGATCGAGCGGGCGCTGAAACTGGCGGCCGTGTATCCTTTCATATCGGGACGAATCACCAGATCGGCAAGTTTCACGTTCGCCTCGTGCTTGTTCATACAGAGAAGATTGATGATTTGCGGGATCACGCCGGAAACAGACTCCAGCTTATCCTCTTTCATCAAATCGGCCTGCACGTCAACCCCGATCACGATCTCCGCACCCAACTCGCGGGCCACGTCTGTCGGGAAATTATTCAATATACCCCCGTCAACCAGTACCCGGTTACCCGTTCTCACCGGGGTAAACACGCCCGGGATGGCCATGCTCGCCCGCATCGCCTGCACGAGATACCCTCCCTTCATCACGATCTCTTCCCGGTGGAACATATCCGCCGCCACGCAGGCGAACGGGATCGGTAGTTGCAGGAAATCAAGGGAATCATGATAACCGATCGTAAGATCGGAAAAGAGATTATACACGTTCTGCCCGCTGATAAAACCCGACGGACGTTTCTTCCCCCGGTCAAAAGGGAGGGAAAGCAGGTACTTGCCATCCTGTTCCTTCTCCCCGAAAGGCAGGTCATAACGATTCACTTTATCACTTAGAAGGAACATCCAATCCTGCACACGCACGAGGCTATCCAGTTGATCGGCCGAGTAACCGATGGCATACAGGCCTCCCACGATAGACCCCATGCTGGTACCCACGATGACATCCACGGGGATTCCCGCTTTTTCCAGTACTTGCAACACGCCGATGTGCGCCACACCCTTCGCACCCCCTCCACTTAACACGACGCCCACTTTTTTCCGTTGTGCCTCCACGGTCGGAACCACCAACAGCAGCAACAACCCGACGCAGAGCAAACGTCGGAGTGTCGGGAAACGGAATCTCATATGGCAAAATGGTCGCAGGTATCGCATGGTGTATTTTTTTAATGTAGAATTTAGAATGAACCCCCTCTTGAAAGATAAAAACTAAAAGCTAAAAGTAGAAAATCAAAAAGCGTTGGCTCTATGCGGTTGGAATCATAAATCTAAAATTTAAAATCATAAATTTAAAACCCTTTCCCCTTGATCCAATCCCCGATCTCTTGCAAAGCCACGGGCGAGAAAGTTTCCTCTATCGTGCCGTATAAAGCGGGTGAACCCGATTCGCAAGTCTGGAAAAGATGATTTAACCCGGGTAATTCCTTCACGGTCACGCTCCGGTTTTTCCCAGCCTCCAAACCTTTCTTGATGATCCCCAAGTTTTCAGGCAAAACTTGCAGGTCATTACTCCCGTTCAAGGCCAGTACCGGGCATTTCACACTTCTCAAAACGGGAACAGAGTCATATTTCACGAAAAAATACATCCACGGGGACAACACTTGTTTACGCCAAAGTTCGGCACCCCGTTCATCTCTCATGTTTACCGGTAATTTCCCGGCTTGGTTCAAACTATCCATGTATTTTTTCAAGGGGACTTCTGCCTCTTCGCTGGATGAACTCTCTAGCACGAGATCAAAACATTTCCTGTTCACGACCAACGAGTATTCCAAATCCTCCCCCGTTGCCCCGGTTATTTTTCCCATTTCTTTCTGTTGTTCCAGTAGAATACGGTCACCTCGCAACCCGGGTCCTGCCAAGAGGACAATAAAAGCCACGTCCCCGGAACGACTGGCCACGAGGGGAGCTATCATCCCGCCCTCGCTATGCCCGATAAGTCCTATATTCCGTATCTTTCGATCATTCTTCAAAAAGTTCACAGCCGCCTCCACGTCACCGGCAAAATCAAGCGTGGTCGCGGTCCCGAAATTCCCGGTAGACTGCCCCACTCCCCGATCATCAAAACGCAACACCCCGATCCCCTGCCGGGTGAGATAGTCGGCAAGCACGAGAAAAGGCTTGTGTGCCATCAGTTCCTCATCCCGGTTTTGCGGCCCGCTACCGGAAATCAACACGACAACCGGGTAATGCTCGCCCTTTTCCGGCAAAGTCAACGTACCCGCCAAGGTCACACCCGCTTTCGTGTTTTCAAAGGTCACTTCCTCCACCCGGTACGGATAGGGAGGTTTAGGTTCTTGCGGACGTGAAAGAGCCACCTCTCCATCCACTCGCGTCAATTCCAACGGCAATGTCAACCCGCCCTGCACGAAAGTTCCTTGTATCCTATCGGTCCCCTGCCATTTCCCGGAGAATTTCATCCCAAGGGCCGGTGCCGTGATGGTCAACACGCTATCCGCGTACTCCGTTTTCCCCGTGGGAATCCCTTTTGCCCCCTGATCAGGGCTATCCATCGTCGTCGTCCATGAATCCCCGGAACGGGAAACATGAAAAACAAGCCTTAATTTCACCCCCTGAATATTCAAGGTTCCACCCCAATGTCCGGCAATATCCTGCGCGTTCATGATCATCGCCACGAGGACAAAAAATACGGATACAAATACTCTTTTCATGCTATTTCTCGTTTACATTATTCAACAAATATACGAGAAATAATTACAAGATATGCAATTTCACGCCAAACGAAAGACTCAGGATATCCCACGTTCTCACGTATTTATTCGTGGCACTACTGATGACGTAAAGATCACAGGTACTCAACTCGTAAAATGCAGTGATTCGACGAAAGGGAGAATGAGGCCCAAGATCGAAAGCAATTCGCTGTCCGGTAAAAATATGAAAGCGTACACGGGTGGAAAACTTATAATAGTTATTCGGGTATCTTTCCGGTTCCTTCACCCAGAAATCATCGGATAACACCGTGTTCATGTACAACCCCGTCACCAGTGGTTCCAACCACCACTTGCCGCCGAGACGAACCTCCCACGGCGCATAATTTTGTTTCAACGTGAAAGTTACTTTTGCCTTGTTGGAGGAAAAACGAGGAACCAAGCCGAACATGATCTCCGTTTCCCACTGTTTTTTTCGCCCGTAATCCCAGCCAACGCCAAGGGAAAGCAATCCCATGGAACCGGCATATTGCACGTTCTGGTACTTCGGGATCAGACGGTTCCACCCGGATTTATATTGTTCCAATTTACGCTGATGTCGTTCTGCCCGTCGTTGTTCCCGGTCATCATCCGTCATTCCGAACACGATTGTCGTCATACCCATGAACATGGTTATAATCCCGACCCTAATAATAGACCACTTCATACTCGTATCCTCCCGGCGTTAAGGTGAATAACAAATAATTCTTATCTTTCATCGCGGCACAACCGATATACGGAATCCCGTCATCAAACAACTCTTTATGAAGTAGCGAGTGACTGTGAGCGTGCAAACAGAATTCCACTCCCGGAAACTCCTGCAACAAGAGATGAAAACCATGGGCCACGTTATTATTGAACTCCACGTTGAAAGGTTGCACGTGCATCACCGGAACCGTCCGGGAACATCCCACCGTGTCCTGCAATTCATTGTACATGAAGGTGAAGTCCGGCACCGGATGCGAGTAGTCGAATTCCAAGGCATTCGTGTTCATGCAAACAAATTTAGTATTCCCCGCCCGGAAGGAGAAATTCTCTTTCCCGTATACCTTCAGGAAAACGTCCATCCCGTTCCCGAGAATATCGTGATTCCCGAGCAAGGCCACGTAAGGCACCTTCAGCTTTCCCATAATATCCCGTACCCACATGAATTCCTTCGTCAAGCCGAAATCGGATATGTCCCCGCCATGAATCACGAAGTCCACGTCATCCCGCTTGTTGAGGGCATTCACGAAATCTTCCGTTTCATCATACCAACGCTGACTATCACCCATTAACACGAACCGCAAGGTGTCTTTCCCCTCACAGATTTCTTCTATACGAGCTATATTCTTCGCGTTTACACCCGTCTCTCCATGTAAACGAACATCGTACGGATGATACTCTATTAAATCACACCCGCATAGAAACAGTACTATTCCATATAAAATTACTCTTTTCATTGCAATACCAGTTTATAGTCCCGATAATGCAAAAAGCAGACCAAATTATTTAGAATGATTATTAATATAAAACCAACACGGTTACCATTTTGGAAAAATACCCTACCAAAATGAAAAGGTTTTATCGTTTACCGAATCGATAAAAGTCACGACAAAGCACAGATTAACAAACAAATATATCAAACAATATTCATCTTGCATATTTTTTGCTATCTTGTTGGTCGTTATGGACAAGGAACAGAATGTTGAACACTTCCTCAGTCTTATCAGAAAGGCTAAGAGAGGTCATTTAAAGATATATATCGGCATGATTGCCGGAGTCGGAAAAACTTACCGGATGTTACGGGAAGCACATGATTTGCTTACCGCGGGAGTTGACGTACAAGTAGGTTACGTGGAAACGCACGGTCGTGTCGACACGGCTGCCAAACTGGAAGGACTTCCCGTCATTCCCCGTAAAAAACTATTTTACAAGGGCAAGGAAGTCGAAGAGATGGATTTACAGGCCATTTTACAAATACACCCGGAAGTGGTGATTGTCGATGAACTGGCCCACACGAATATCGAGGGTTGCGTGAACGAGAAACGCTGGCAGGACGTGCTTGACTTGCTGGACGCGGGGATTAATGTTATCACGGCCGTGAATATCCAGCACATCGAAAGCCTGAACGGGGAGGTACAGGACATTTCCGGGATCGAGGTAAAAGAACGAGTCCCCGATAGCGTGTTAGGACAGGCCGACGAGGTGGTGAACATCGACTTAACCGCTGAAGAATTGATCTCCCGGTTAAAAGCCGGAAAGATTTACAAACCGGATAAAATTGAACTGGCCCTGCGTAACTTCTTCAAAGCGGAAAACATCCTTCAACTCCGGGAACTAGCCTTGAAAGAGGTCGCCCTACGGGTGGAGAAAAAGGTGGAAAACGAGGTGGTGGAAAATATCGGCCTGCGCCATGAACGTTTCTTAGCCTGTATCAGTAGCCAGGAAAAGACACCCCGCAAACTCATCCGGAAAGTAGCACGCCTGGCCACCCATTACAATAGTAAATTCGTGGTCCTCCACGTGCAAACCCGCCACGAAAGCGCTGACCGCATCCCACTGGCCAAGCAACGTTACCTGATCAATCATTTCAAGCTGGCATCAGAACTGGGCGGAGAGGTACTTCAAATTCAATCGGACGACATCATCGGAACCATCATCAATGTTTGCCGGGAAAGGCAGATTAGCACGGTTTGCGTGGGAAAACCCAACATCCAGTTGTTCTCGTACGTGCGTTCTGCCCTTCGATACAAGAGGTTATTGAATAATCTGGCTATATTAAATATAGATTTAATCATCCTCGGTTCATAAACACGGGAAAATCCTTGAAAATATCATTAAATCGAATTAAGTTTAGGGATATGAAAATAAAAACGAAATTAACATCGGGAATCGGTCTCCTTTTCATGATCATCGTGCTACTCGGAGTTCTGGCGATCAGTTACATTGATAAACTGGCCGACGACACGAAAAATATCCTATCCGATAACTACAATTCACTTGATTACGCAAAAGGTATGCTTTATGCCCTCGATAATCTTGAAACGGACCGGGAAGCGTTGAATATATTCATGGAGAACCTCGAAAAACAGAGAATGAATATCACGGAAATCAACGAGTCGGAAGCCACCGACCGCTTGGCCCGCCATTTTAAATTGCTGGACGAGAATTCCAGCGAACAGAACATCCGGCAACTCCGGCTGGATCTGAACCAGATCATGAGCCTGAACATGGCCTCGATTCAACGCAATAGCGTGATTGCCGAAGACACAGCCCGGCAGGCCACGTTATGGATTTCCATTATCGGGATATGTAGCGTCGGGATTGCCCTCGCCCTGCTCCTGTTATTCCCCTCGCAAATTACCCGCCCGATCAGCGAGTTGACACGCGGAATAGTGGAAATTGCCCACCGCAATTACAGTAAACGCCTGCACTTTGACTCTACACGGGAATTTAACGAAGTGGCAACTTCTTTCAACGACATGGCCGAACGTCTGGAAGAGTACCAGCAAAGTTCACTGGCCACTCTGTTATCCAGCAAAAAATACCTGGAGGCTATCGTCAACAGTATTCACGAACCGATTATCGGTCTGGATCATGACCGGCAAATTCTTTTCGTAAACAACGAGGCTTTGACCGTGTTAAACCTCAAACGGGAACAGATGATACACCAATCAGCCGACGAGTTATCGTTGAAGAACGACTTGTTACGCCGCCTTATTCGCGAACTGGTACATCCAAACGAAAAGCACGAGCCGCTAAAGATATACGCCGACGACAAGGAGAGTTTTTTCCAAGCCGTTTACGTGCCGATTAAATTGACGGAGACCGAAACCGAGGGAGAAAAGCAGGTTGGCAACGTGATCTTGTTAAAGAATATCACGGAATTCAAAGAACTCGATTCGGCCAAAACGACTTTTATCTCCACGATCTCGCACGAGCTTAAAACTCCGATTTCAGCCATCATGATGAGCTTGAAATTACTGGAAGATCAACGGATCGGCAGCTTGAACGACGAGCAACAATCTCTCGCGAGTAGCATAAAAGAAAATAGCGACCGGTTGCTGAACATCACGGGGGAACTGCTCAAGTTGACCCAAGTGGAAACCGGAAAGCTGATTTTAAGCCCGAAGATCACGAAACCGATCGAATTGATCAATTATGCCGTGTCAGCCACCCGGGTACTTGCCGAACGTTTCGGGTGTAATATTGAAGTGGAATATCCCGAAAAGATTCACAAACTATTTGTAGATAGTGAAAAAATAGCCTGGGTGATCACGAATCTCCTCTCCAATGCCATCCATTATTCAAAAGAGAATTCACGGATCATCGTGGGAGCCAAGGAAGTGGACCAGACCATACAAATATTCGTGCAGGATTTCGGAAAAGGAATTGATCCCAGATACCACCAAAGTATATTCGACCGCTATTTCCGGGTTCCGGGAACTAAAGTACAAGGTAGCGGGCTAGGGCTAGCCATTTCTAAAGATTTCGTGGAAGCTCATGATGGAAAAATCTGGGTAGAAAGCGAGATCGGCAAGGGAAGTAAATTCACAATCGCATTTCCAGTCCGATAAAAGAACTAAAAACTAAAAGCTAAAAGTTGGCTCTCCTTTAACTTTTAGCTTATCAACGTTGCCCGGGTATAAGTGATTAAATCTTTCGGGTTCAGCCGTATTTGTAACCCGCGAACACCCGCACTAATATAAATGTATTCGAACTTTAAACAACTTTCATGAATAAACGTGGGGAACTCTTTTTTCATCCCGATAGGCGAGCAACCTCCCCGAATGTACCCGGTAATAGGCAACAATTCCTTCATCGGGATCAAATCCGCTTTCTTGTTCCCGGACGCTTTAGCCGCCACTTTTAAATCCAGTTCATGATCACCCGGAATAACACAAACAAAGTAACCACCCCGATCTCCATGCAGTACTAACGTTTTGAACACCTGTTCGATATTCTCCCCCAACTGTGCCGCCACGTGAGCCGCGGCCAGATCATTTTCATCCACCTCGTAAGGAATTAACTCGTAGTCAATCTTCGCTTTATCCAGTAAACGAACAGCATTCGTCTTATTTATCTTGGTTTTCATATCTATATCATTTCCAGACAAAAATAATAATTCCCCTCGTTTTCTACCCAAATTTTGCCATTCAAACGAGGGGAATTTTCGATAAAAGATTTTCGTCTATTACAACTCTAACCTAAATTTCAGTCGGAAGTATTTCTCACTACTTATTTTCCAAACTATTCTCTATACGAAGTAATATAAGTTCATAATGAGCTTTATCATCGCGATGAGCTATTCCCATCTTGCTTTTCACTAAAGCACGAACTTTCTTTAACACAATTGTCTGATAAGCAGGAATCTCACTAATCAAATCCACCTTAATTTCACTCTGGAAAAGAGAAGCCGATTCTCCAAAACCTGTAGGCAAACACGCCGCAGCAACCGATCCTTTACCATAATGATTTTCAATATTTTGCAATTTTTTATAAACCAGAGGGATATTCATTGCGGGAACTAACCCATAAGCTTTTATCTCCTCAAACGAAGGGAATATTTGATAACTTTCACGATCAGTAAAGAATGAACTACCTTTTTTACCTCGTTCAAAATCTTTTAACGCCATATCAATAATAGATCGTTGCAAAATTTTATCTTCAACTGTCAACTTACGTCCTTGAATTGTTGGAGCGAAAACCCCTACATACAAGTCATTGAAATATTCCCGAATAGAGTAAACATCTTTTCCTTTCGTCACATGATTTGCTAAAGTAATGTGCTGAGGTACTGTATTCAATAATATTTTTGCTGCAGCCAGGGCTATTTCGGCAGAAGAATTAATACCTAATTCAAAATTTTCGGTTAATTCTGAAGCATTGATCCAAGAACAATTTTGAAGTTCACGCAATACCCAAGCCAGAGAATTCTTTTGTACAGAACGTGATAAAGTCTGCACAGATTTTATATCAGATGTACCCTCTTTCACCTGAGACAATCGTATTCCCCCTATCTGATACATAACATTATTAAGATAACGGAAATACTGATTAACAATTTCCCCGTAAAGTTCTGAACGATGATTAATATTTTTCTCCCCATCAATCCAGTCATTAATATTGGAAAGTATGTATTTCAAATTTTTCACACCATAGGTACCGGCTTTTACCGGATCATCTCCCAAGTCTTCTTCAAGACTAGTCGGATCATAACGTCCATCCACTTGTTGTCTTCCGTAACGATACCAAGGGTCATTGGCCTTTTCATCAATCCAACGTCCGGCAATTTCAGCCTCTTCCCACATATTTTTAGCCTCGGGAATAGGTGTATACAACCATTTAATCACATATTCATCATAAACACCTAAATTCGGAGGAGTTAATTTTACACCTTTATCTTCTGGTTGCGCAATATAATTATAACGGGCATAGTCCATAATAGAAGGAGTCGTTCCATATTTTTGCGTGAAAGAAACCGAACGCAAAGAATCCACAGGATAGGCATTTGAAGCAGCCATATTATGCATTAATCCCAGCGTGTGACCAATTTCGTGAGCAATCACATACTCAATGGATTCATCCCTTACGTCATCAGGCATTTTGCTCGTTCTCATACGAGTATCAACTTGTGCTGTCTGGATAAATCGCCAGAAATTATTTAATTTGATTATATCATTATACACGATAACGGAAGCATTCAGAATTTCTCCCGTAGTAGGATCAACCCAGCTAGGTCCCATCGCATTAGGTGTCGGATTGGGAGAATAGCGAATACAAGAATATTTCAAATTGTCAGGATCAAATTCGGGATCATCTTTTGGGAAATCATATACTTGCATAACATTTTTGAATCCTATTTTTTCAAAAGCTTGATTCCATCGCAAAACAGCTTTACGAATAGCAGGTTTCCACTCTTCCGGGAAAGCATCATCCACATACCAGACAATAGGTTTCACCGGTTCCACCAATTCTCCTTTTTTCCAAGCATCCATATCAGATGGTTCTACCCGCCAACGATTTACCAACGCGAATACCCGCATGCCATCCTCTTCTTGTGCCAAATCCATTTTCAACAATCCTAATGTGGGATGTCCGTATGTCGGGAAAACTCCAACCCGAGAATCTTGAACTCTTGGCTTCATTTTCTTCTCCGGCAGTAATATCATTGAAATAGTTGAACTACTTGCCACATCCCCAAGAGAGAAACTCATCATCATCACGTTTATTGAAACATTAAGATTTTGATTTAATTCAATTGAAGCGTTGTCAGCAAAAACTTTCATCTTGCCAAAATAAGGTTTTCCAGTTTTTCCTTTGGATATACTGATTCCTTCTCCTCTTGAAAATGGAGAAACATCATCATTCTTAAACAAATCCGTTGCATCAAAAATAACAGCTGTACTATCCTCATTGTAGGTCTCCATCGGAAAACGCTTATATTCCATATCCATATAGTTTTGTCGCATAGCTTTATGCATGTTTACATCATCTGATGTACAGACAGCCAACATATTAGGTTGTTTAACTACAATTGTTGAATCTTGTAAATCAACTTGTAAATGCAATGGAGCATTAGGTTTATACCCGACATTCACAAATTGAGGATTACTGACTCTTGAAAGCGTACTCCCCAACAGAATCTCTCTCCCCATATGTTTTAAAGGATACTCCACGTATATCTTTTCCCCGTTCCGATGAAATGCCAAAAATTCACCTCTCACAGTTTCCAATCCCGGTCTTTCCATGAACTTTTTATATTTACTTTTGGGTTTCTCTTTCTTGGATTCAGACTGTTCCGTTTTTTCCGTTTTTTTCTTCTTCTTCCAGTCTGCTCCATTTACAACAAGGCAAGGAATAGCCAAAGCTACAATAAGTAGCAATACATACATTTTTTTCATTTTCAAAGATTTAATTAATACTCAATGTATAAAAGGGTATTCTATACACTAACATGAACTTCCCCTTTTCTTGGCAGGTATTGTTTGAACAAGTTCAAACAATACCCACTCAAACATTTATACAAATTTATTATTTTGTATATCTCAATTTTTTATAATCAATACCAACCCGTTCAAGAGCTTTTACCAAAATCTCGTATTTTGTCCTCATGGCTTCGTAGGTATTTATAATCTCTTGAATCTCATCATCCGGTGTTTCAATAAGGAAGCGAATCCAAGTCCCGACATCTTCTCCTTTAGTAGGAAGCCATGTAGCTTCCCATTGTTCCAATTTATTTCTCGCAATACCAATTTCATAATGCTGTTCTCTAGGCCACAATGCAAAGAGATTATTATAGTTATAGTACTCAAAACTAATTGTAAAGAATCCATCAGGTAAATCAAGGAAATTTTCTTCATACAACCCTATCTGGAACCAAATTGCCTCATGCAGTTCGGCTGAATAATACGCTTTTTCTTCCGGACTCATATTATCCATATCTTGGATTGTAACACAACAAAAATATCGTCCGGTGTAACAATTTGCAGGCAAACCAAAAACAGGATCGGCAATCTCATCCACCAAAATAATACTATATGGGAAATGGTTCTTGATAAAATCAGTAGAATAAAAATCCAACAATAACTCTTTTAAAAATTCTATTCCTTTCCACAAATGTTCTTCATCTTGTTCGGGAGGAGTTATCTCTAAAAGTTCATTTTTTGAACTGAAATTATATAAATAATCAGACGAATCCGGATCCGTAATCAAAAAATGATCATATGTATAATAATATTGGGAGATAAATTTTATCACTTTATTACTTGAGTTGGTATCATACATGTGAACCCTTTTATAAGGAACTTCATCAACAATTATATCATCTTCTTTATCACAATTATAAAGACTAAGTCCCAGCAAAATAATCAGTATGAATTGATATGATTTCATCGTATTTTGTTTTAGGTTATTCATTAACAATTGTTTCAACCCGTTCGAAATTCTCTATTTCAAAATTTATCTTTTGTACTTCTAACGGAAGACTTAAAATATAATTCGGACTTCCAGGAGCAAGTACATAAGTATTTCCCGCAAGAGGTTCGTTAAGTTCATGAAATTTATGCCGGATCTCTATTTCCCATCGACGGATATCGAACCACCGACAATCTTCAAAACAAAACTCCATCCTTTTCTCATCTCGAAGTATTTTTCGAGCTTCATCTGCATCCATAGTTATTTTTTGATAATCACCCTCAATTCTGTTACGCCGGATAATGTTTATATCTTGCATCGCTTGCTCAAGGTTGTCAGTTCCTCCCAATTCGATACACGCTTCTGCCCGGTTGAGATAAGCTTCTTCTATACGATAACACCAATCGTAACAAACTTTTTTATTGGAATCAAATTTTTTAGGATAAAAAGGTTTGTATTCATCAAAAAATGCAGTTCCACGAATATCCTTTTTTGTCTCTTCATTCACATACATTTCCCTTAACGATTGACTAACTTCCCAATGCCCTGCCTCTGAATGTGAAGATGCCAATGGCGTCCTGTTACGTTTTCCCCAAGAAAACAAAATACTTTTATTAGAGATGTTATATAAATTTATCTTATTAGCAATGTAATTTGACATATTCTCTAAATTCTCAATACTCGCCCCGCTTTCCGAAATAACCACCGAAGCAATGTCCTTGGCATCCTGCCATCTTTTTTGTTGAAGATAGATACGTGACAAAAATAATTGAGCAACATTCACATTAGGACGGAAAATAGAATTTGCTTGATCCCCGACTTTTAACAAGTCAATGGAATTTAACAAATTTCCTTCAATCAGATCATATATTTCCTGTAATTTCGCTCTTTTATAAATATTCTTTTCCACGCTGATCGCTTTATTTATAGGAACCCCCAAAGCTATTTTCGCTTGTTCTTTATCCTTATATGGCTCGCCATACATATTTACCAAATAATAGTAAGAAAGAGCCCGCATAAAAGCAATTTCTCCCAAAAGTCGGGTTCTTACCCGGTCGTGATCTTCTTCAAATTCACTTACATCATGTTCCAGAATATTACACATGAGTATTTTATTATAAAAAGAGGCCCAATTCCCATCATTATTCTCTCTTTGCTGCATATCCAATTGGTTATTTTTAGCCCACGTGTAATAACTAAAATATTCTCCCCGAGTCTCTCTTCTACTTGTACTGCCGTCTAACGGATTTACAACACTCTCGATGTCATCTGTCATAAAATCAAGAGCCATCATCTCGCTCCCAGTCGTTTTCTTTATTAATTCACCCAACACCAATTCATCAAAATGCTTTAATTCACGAGGAATAATCTTGTCATTATCCTTATATTCCAAAAAATCACTGCATCCTATTCCAAGTAAACATAGTAATATATAGAGAATTCTTTTCATAATTATCTTTTTAGAAGGTTACATTCAAACTAAAACTAAAATTTTTCTGAGGAGGAATACTACCACTACCTAAAGTTACTTGTTCCGGATCACGCCCTTTTAACCCTTTCGCTTTTATAACAAACGGATTGGAAACGGAGAAACTCAAAGAAGCTCCTTTTAAATAGATATGTTTCAATATTGAATTAGGAACATAATAAGCTAAGGAGATTGAACGACAACGAACAAAATTGCCTGAAACAACCCGTAGATCACTATTATTATAAAATTCAAAAATATCATCCCCTATAGTCGCAGCACCTCCATTATGGTAATATAAACCTTGCGGTGTATGACGTTCATCCGTTAATCTTGGTATATCTGTATACTTTTCATCCCCAGGTTTTCGCCAACGATCCACAAATTCATCAGACATATTGGCATTAGGAGCAGGCAAGCGATTCCCATCCACATATAAATCATTCAAACGCATTTTTGAACCGAACTGCATAGAAAATGAAGCATTCAACGAAAAATCAAAAATTCTAAAACTGGTACTCAATCCCCCGGAAAACAAAGGTTCCCTCCTACCACTATAGACAAGCGCACTCGCCAAGGCTTCTTCTTGAGATGAGATGATAACATTTCCTTCTTCATCCTTGGCATATATCCCCAAAAACGTGGGTTCTCCCTTTTCATTTAATCCCCCAAAACGATAAGAGTAAAAACTATTTAACGATCTACCATTTCTAACCAAAGAACCATTCAAGTATTGAGATACAATATATTTATCCATCTCCCCCGAATTAGTTACTTTATTGTAACTTTTACTCGTATTAAAACTCAAATTCCAACTAAACTTTTCCAATTGAATGGGAGTAGCCGAAATGGACAAATCCCAACCGGAATTTATTAAATTCCCGTCATTAATAGTTACAGCCGTACCTCCATTTGTTGATTCGATAGTGGTTGATACCAACTGATCCTTTCCTTTTTTATTATAATATTCAAAAGTAGCACTCAGTCTTCTATTAAAAAAGGAGAAATCAGTACCGATATTAACAGATCTAGTTTTCTCCCAACGAAGGCCCCGGTTAGGAAGAGAATGAACAGTACTTTCATAATAATGTGAAATTGCATCTAAAGCTCCAACATTGGCGACCATATTCGGATTGTGAGCTTCCGTCACATTTCCTTGCAATCCATAAGAGCCATGAATATTAAGGCCTTGAATCCAGGTAACATTTTCCATGAAATTTTCATCAGCAATATTCCAGCGACCGGATATAGACCAAATTGGCAAAAAACGAGCCGACTTATCTTGTCCCAATTTATTACTAGCATCTCCACGAACATTTGCATTAAAAATATAACGATTATCATAACTATAAGAAAAAGAAGCAAAATAAGACACTTCATTTTTCTTACTATCGGTAATTGTCGGGCGAGAACTTTTTAATAAATCTCCATAAGATATCCACACGCCAGGATCAATATCAACACTTTTTTTCCCTCGCTCTGGAAGATATCCTAGCAAAGAGGAGGTGTGTCCTTCTTGATGGGTGCTACGCATATCCAATCCTCCCATGAGACTAAAATCATGCCGTTCATGCAACGTTTTCTGAAAAGAGGCAGTGACACGCGCAGAATAACCAGTATTTCGATTATCACTATTGTCCAGTTTACCTCCGAATGGCAGGGCACATCTTCTGGCAAAATTCGGCTCTTTTACAGGATCAATAATCGGATACCCATAAACTAGGCCTCTTAATTCCGACACTTGATAACTATCCTCCGCTGCTATGTTTTCATTTGAATATGAACTGATATTATAAGCGAGCAGAGCATTCAAACTCAAACACGAAGCCACTTTGTAACTAAAGCTAAATCTGGTATTTAATGTTAATAATTGACTTTTTTCACCCGTGGTGTTTAATTCATTGAAAATATTATAGACCAAATCAGGCGTCCTATATGGATCATTTTGATAACCAGCCCCCACTTCATAAAAATTATAATATCCATCCTCATCATAAGGAGCTATTGCCCTAGAAGTTGTATAAGCATATTGAAACAGATCAACTCCCGGACGATGAGTTGTACCATTTGAAGCACTCAGACCGAAACTAGCATTCATCTTACCGTTTATCTTAATGTCCAAATTAGTATTAAAATTAAAGCGTTCAGAATCTTCCTTCAAGGAAGAACCTCGTTCACTTGAATATCCAACTGAAAAATAATAATTAATGGTTTCATTCGCACCAGAAACAGATAATGCATGATTATGACTCAGGGCATTCCGAAACAGATATTTAAACCAATCCGTATTTTGCTCTTTCATTTTTTTCACCTCTTTTTGGAATTGTGTATAACTGATTTTATTGCCATATAATTGGAATAAAAGCCCTTCATATCCAACCGAACCGGTTATTCCTGAATTAACGAATTGCAATCCCTTTTCCACCATCTCCTCGGATACCTCCACCCGATCTTTTGAATTCATTACATGCATTTGACTTGTCATCGGACGATGGGTAAATCCTAAAGACATACTATAGCGAATCGCCGGTTTTCCGATCTTTCCTTTTTTCGTAGTAATCATAATAACTCCGTTAGCAGCTTTAGAACCATAAAGTGCAGTTGCCGACGCATCCTTCAATACATCAATCTGTTCAATATCTTCCGGATTAATTCCAGAAATAGCATTACCAATTAAATTTACTTGATCCATACTATTCAATTCTTCCGGGCTAAGAGGCACAGGATCTTCTAGCACGATACCATCCAACACCCAAAGTGGTTCCCGACTCCCCACAATCGTTGATGATCCCCGGATTCGAATTTTTGGAGCTGCTCCTACCGTAGAAGATTGTTGTAACACAGCCATTCCAGGTATTTTCCCTTGCAACATTTTATCCAATGTCGTAGTTATAGGCTCCATAATATCATCCATCTTTACTGTAACAACAGAAGATGTTAATTTACGTTTATCAATATTCTCAAATCCCGTACGTACTATCACTTCATCCATTTGATTCACACTCATTTTCATTGTAATAGAGAGGAAATCACTCTTAACTTCAACTTCTTGTGTTTCCATTCCCACGAAAGAAAATAATAATCTCAAATCTTTAACATTGGATGGTGCCGGAAAATGAAATTCTCCTTTAGCATTCGTGGATAATCCAATAGTTGTACCTTTCACTAAAATCGTAACCCCAGGTAAAGGAAGTTGATCCTCATCTTTCACGATTCCCCTGATCTCTCTTTGTTCCGAGTTCTCTTTACGTTTGGGACTTATTATAATTATCCTATTTTTAATCTCGTAAATAAACTCTGTTTTTAAAATAAAATTCAATAACTCAGCTAACCCCATTTTTAACCGGGGAACTTGAATCATTCGATGCACATCCAACTCACTTTCACTATAAAACACATCATACTTCAATTGTTTTGTGATAGCATCAAACGCAGCTTCCACGGTCATTTGCTTATCTTTAAATACAACACTATCTTGATCAACTTTTATCTCACCAAGAACATTGGAAATACCCATAGTAGACCAAAATAATGTACATATTAAAAGAATAAATTTCTTTTTTAACCTTTCTTGCAGATTAAATGTACGATCATACGCTTTTTTTTTCATAAATTTGTTCATTAAAATGTTGATAAATATCTGCAATTCTATTTGCCGTAGAGTCCGCAGATTGTCCAAGAAAGAGTTGTTTTAGCAGAACGACTCTTTTTAATTTATTTTACTCACAATTATTACTTTATCATTTATTTCAAATTTAATATCGGTTGTTTTTTCCAAATATAGCAGTGTCTGTTTTAATGAAACATGTTTATCTATTACCCCTCGAAATTTCATATCTTTAATTTCCTCATTTTGATAGAAAATAACAACATCATACCAACGCTCCATTTTTTTTGCAATATCCTCAAAACGATATCCCCTGAAATAAAATTTTCCATCTACCCATGAAGTGTAAAGCTCTGTTTCAACCTCTTTTACGACAGCCTCTCCAGTTTCCTTATTGATACACAATTGCTGAGATGGCAGCAATACCTGTTGGAAATCTTGGGCCGTGACAGATATTTTACCTTGTACAAGGGTAGCCATCCATTCTTGATCATCACGATACGCACTAACATTGAATTTCGTTCCCAGCACGGTAATTGTTTTATCCCCTGTATGCACCATAAATGGAGATTTATCATCTCGAACAATATCAAAAAAAGCTTCTCCTTCCAAATATACCTCTCTATTTTCTGGCGAGAATTGCACAGGAAAACGTAAAGTTGATTCCGAATTTATATTCACAATAGATCCATCGGACAGTTTCAAGTAAAAATCCGTTCCTTTCGGAACATATAATTTATTATATTGCAAGGAGTCTTGTTTCTTCTCCTCGAACTGTTTTCCTAATTGTTTGATTGTCGAATCAGGAGAAATACGTCTGTTTAATTCTTCTGTACTTATTTTTTGATTACTTTCAAATAAAAGTTGTTCTCCATTAGCCAGTAATAATTTTATCTTCCGGGTAGAATCCAAACATTGAACCTGAAGATGAGAAGATGTATTCCTTTTAGGAATATATTTCCATGTCATATATATAGAACCAATTATAAACACGAAACAAGCCACATATTTAAAAAAAGAATAAAATAGCTTTTTTTCTTTATTCTGTACACGCTGCCTCTTTACCCGTTTCCAAGCCATATCAACATCATACGGCTCTTCTTTCATGGAATTGAAAGCCCGACGAACCAAATATCGAATTTTTTCACTCATAATTATTTCTATTTTACTCTTATGGTACATGAATATTAAAAATGGGTGATAAAAAAATTATTTTTTTTGAAAATATTTTTCCACTTATAATAGAACTTATATCGAACAAAAAATATAATTATTGAAAATCAATGCCTTAAATACTTATTCGATATATTGTTTAATAAATTACACACGAGTAGAATTAAAGAAGATCTTCTTTGAGTTTTCTCCTTGATAATTCGGTAGACATTACTGATATGAGTTTTAACGGTATTAACAGAAATATTCAATTCGACTGCAATTTGCTTATAGGTTTTCTCCTCCACGCAACTCATCAAAAAAATTGATCGACTCCTAGGAGAAAGTTTATTCAAAATTAATTTCACATGCTCTATTTCCTCAATTTCTTCCTCCGAATATTCCGTTTGTTGCAAATATTCAATAAATTCAGTCAAACGAGCCGAATGCTTTTCCACGGAGTTCAATCTTCTCAGTTCCCTCAGCGCCCCGTGTCTAACAGATGTATACAGATAATTTTTAAGTGAAGTATTAATATGAATCGTCTTATGATTGTTCCACAAATAAACAAAAACATCTTGAACTATATCTTCAACTTTTTCCGGTTCAGGAATAATCCCTTGACAATATTTGCATAGAAGGTGATAATATTTTCGAAATACATTTTCAAAAACGATGGTATCTCCTTCAATTATTGCTTTCAATTCGGAAACAGTTTCTTCTTGCATAAAAATAAACGATCACCTCACTCTCATTAAAATTATGAAATACAAATCTAATAAAAGTTTTATCATATAAAACTATTTGCCCCCAAATACACTTCAAATTAAAATCCTATTCATTTATCGGACCCCACTTCACTGCATTTGCAAAAATCAACTGCACGGCATCCTGTTCCCACGTATAAGTACCATCATTCTCCCACGTCAAAGAATCACCACCCCGGTCACTCAAAAACACGCTATATTCACCACGATCAAAATAATATTTCCCCAAAGAGATCCATCCCGGTTCCTCGTTATCCAACAATACTTCCACGTCCGTGACGTCATCCGCGGATGTCACCTGATAAAAAAGTCTCGCACCCCCGATAAAAACCTTACGGGCCGAAGTCGCCTCCACGTCCGGAACATAAACAAAAACTTCATATTTTCCGGGATTCTCCACGTTCACTTTCCATTCCACCTTAGATTTCCCGGTTCCGGCAATTTTATAATAAGCACTCTTCACGATATCTCCGTAGCAATGGCTATCCGTAGTCAAAGTCCAATGCTCGTGGTCATACACGTAACTATACTTTTTCTCGTTCTTCCCCTTCGAGAAATAAGCAGCCAATTTCCCTTTCCGCTTTTTCTCATGAATAACAAAACCGGGGTCCTCGGCATTCACGATCATTCCCAGAGATTTCCGGGTAAAAATAGCGCTATCCACATCCCAAATACCCGTTTTCCCATCTTTCGTTTTTGACAAATCTTTTGATGAAGTCAATTCCAATATATTCTCCCCGGGAAGATTCTGACTGAGATTCATTCCTAACGCGAAAACATCACGCATACCCAAATCGGCCCGAATCTCTTTACAACTATGTCCCGGAATCAAATAGTTACGCAGCCCGGACCCGATCTCGTTATCTCCCATGGAATACGTTGCCACGCTCAACGTCACGACTGCCGGAACCGAAGTTGGATTATATATTTTACAGCTACCTATATTTTTAGTCTCCTCGTCCTCTTCATACAATTCCACTTTCAAATCCCGGATAAATAGAGCCGGTAACTCCTTCCCCTCGTAATAATAATCCAAGATCTCCCGAAGATTCACATGAAAACGAGTATTAAACTCCCGTTCAAGCTCTTCGAAATCAGGTCGCATAAACAAATGACTTTGCTTAAATTGTTTCATAAAATTGAATAATTCCCGCTCCCCGACAAGTGCCTGTAAATGTTTTTGGATCAACTCATATTTTTTCCTCAATAGTTTCTGTAATTGCTCCCCTTTCACCTCTTGATCCACGAAAGCCTCACGCATGGATTTTCCCTTCCAATAAGTGACAATCTCAGAATAACTGATCTCTTCTCCCACGTATACCATCGGCCCGTTAGAAAAGTCCACCTTGGCTAAATCGTTCACGATACCTCCAAAACCCGGATATTCATCCGATTGTAGAACTCCCCCGAAATCACCAAAGAGAACTGAACAATCAAAAACACCCGCAAGTAAATTCAAGACCAATAAATTACGAAACGCCTCCACCTCCAGCTCGAAACGAGTCCTTTCATCCTCATCTCCCGGCCAAAAGCCCACGTGCGCATAATAACCCAAGTACATTCTCTCCGGATAAAATAGTATCTCCGGCTGTACAAATTGACTTCCCGTAAACCCTTTCCGTTGGCGTGGAACAAAATTCACCGGAGTCTCGACCAAAGTAAACTTACGAAAAGGATAATCACCCCCCTTTATTTCCCGCATCATACTTACCGGTTCTTCCAGAAGGAACTCGGCGGAATCCTTCAGACTCATGTAATCCCGCATGAAAAAATCATGTCCTGGGAAATGATACAACTCGAACGTCAACGAGTCTAACACGATACTCTTTCGCTCGTACGATCCAATGCTCAAACTCAGAGAAGGTAATGGCTCCCGGTTTCTAAAGACCGTAGTGTCCCCACTCATCTCCATTTCTCCTTGCGAGATAGCCACTCGTTCCCCAATATCCCCGACTTTCAACCGGTAACGGGTAAAATCATACTGACGAGCTAAAGGGGCGCTCACGTTTACCGGGGAAACGGCAACTGGATACCACAAACATTCCGGGAAAAGCAACGTATAGTCATCCCCGACACGAGCAAAACACCTACCGTGACGGAACATCGAATGATACGTCTGGAAAAAACTCATCAAGCGGGTATCATGAAACTCCTCGTTTGTGAAATCCGGAAAACAAATTGCCTCATCAATTTTCCCCTCGTAAACCAAATGTAAAAGGATTTCTTCACCGGGCTGTAACGCTTTCTCCAAAAGGATGGCTTGGGATTCCCGGGTATAAGACAGATTCTCCCCTTGCTCCCCTGTCAAAGCCGTCACCTCTAATCCCGGGTTCAAGTAAAGCACGGGGTGAGCCAAGGGTTGCACTCCCACGTTTGTCACGACCAGATCACTTACCCCCATTATTTTATCTCTCTCCTGACGAAAATAGATATTATGTGCTTTAATGTGTCCCCCTTTCACTTCCGCATACTTTTCGAATACCTCCCGGTACAGGTCTCTTCGATTATTTATCTCGTGAAATATACCGTAATAAGCCCCTCCAAACAATATGCCGATCAGCAGGAATGTCCATCCCCCGGCCCTCACTTTCCACGTAACACCTGCCCGTTCCGACAAACGCGGCATCATTCCCATAGCCAGTATAACAAGTCCCAACCCCAGAAAAACAAACATTCCCCGTTGTAAAATAATCCATTCCAGACGAGTCATTCCCGTCACATCCGAGAATAAAAGCGGTAATACACGTCCCCACGGGTCAATAGTACCACACGAGAAATCCGTGGTGCCGAAATAAAAGGCAGTAAATACAGCCAACAATACCAATACTGCCAAGGCATGATTCTTTACCCGGTTCGCCACGATTAAAGCGACTCCCAACACGAAAAACAGCGTGGGCAAGGTCATCACGAACAGGTAAACAAAATAAATCTTCAACTGGAAAGTTCCCGGTTCCCCGAACAAGATGTGGAAAATCATCCCTAATCCCATCGTTATCAAGTTCAGCACCAAGCAAACCTCCACGATCCCCAACACCTTTCCCGTTTGATAAGCCAAATTAGTCACCGGACGGGCTGAAAACACGGCATTCGTCTCTAAACGCCGATCCCGCCATACGAAATCAATACCGATAAAAATCACGATAATCCCTTGCACCAAATTATAAAACCAAGCATTCCAAAAAGGAATAAACGAAGGCAAAGCCCTGTTTAACCACCTGAGTCCACTTAATGAATCGCTTTGCCATAGCCAGTGCGAAAGAGAAATTCCCACAACTACACAACAAGCAAATATCCAAAACAACTTATTTCTTATGATCAGGTTTCGCTCGTAACGGGCCACCAGACGTATATTTTCAAATGTCATACCTATTATCTTAAAAAGTAACAACCGACCTACTGAACAAAGGTATTCATTCCCAGTGAACATTACAATAAATAGGGGTATGTCTTTCTCGACATACCCCTATTTTGTAATATTTATAAAGTCAATCACCCGGCTACATTATCTCTGCAACGGGAATTTCAAGACCGGTTCTTTCTCTTTCTTCGGTTCAGACTTGTTGATTTCCACGTCCTCGATCAAAACCGAGGCCGGATAAATCAAAGAAGAAAGCACTTGACGATTTAGAATATAATTCGAGACATTCTCTTTACTTGAAATGTCCAGTACCCGTTTGATCTTCGCCAAATTAATAGCAGAAACATCACCGAAACGAACTTGTGTTTCACTACCATCTTTCACGTCAACCTTGTAAATACGGGATGCCGGTCCGGCAATACTACGCACGATGTAAGCATAATCCAACCCTTCATCCTTGGCAGCCTTAATCAATGCTTTTTTCATCTTGTCCTGTTTAGTTCCCTTATCTACTTGGATATGAATAGTTCCCGGAGCCGTGACATAAACAATATCACTTCCGGTCATCACGAAACGAGAACTACCCGTGGAATGCTGAGTTTTCAAAGAAGGAACCCGACCATTCAACATTTGGCGCAAGATCCCCTTGTCAACCAGCGTCATTTCCTTTTCCGGAATAACACCTTCTGCATCGATCTCGTAAGCGCCTAACAATGGGGTTCCATCGTATTTCTCCAAACTAGTGTAATTCTTCACGGTCAAACGGTTGTCAATAATCTTTCTTCCGATACGACCTTCCAGCGTTCTGCCTCCCGCTTGTCCGATCGGTTTACGATAAGCAAATAATCCGCTTTGATTCAACAGGTTATTCACGAAGATACTGGAAGACGCCCCATCTTCAAAAAGAACTGGCCCGGAATAGAATTCTTCAACTACCGGGGCATTTCTCAACTTCATCAGGTTTTCAGCAAAAGCAGTTACTTTCTTCTTCAAATCTTCCAAAGAAGGCATATCCTGCGGACGAGCGACCAAAATAGAAAGCGCATCTCCAATCCGTACCCCATCTTCCGTGGTCACATATCCCTGCGCAAACAGATTCGCGTAAGTAACCGGTTGTTTCATGGTTACATCCTCGCTGGTCTGCTTGTAAACTTCCATATCCAAACCGCTGATACCCACGGATGAATTGTAAATTTCCTTGTAATTCTTGAATATCGCAGAAAGTTCACGAATCGTGTTTTCCCATTTCTTTATATCAATTTCATAGGGAACCTTGCTTTCCACAATCTTCGTGATCGGTTCAGCCTTCACCAAGTCCGGCAATTGAGCCTCCTCCGGGGTTTGCGGGTTTGACTTCAAAGCTGCTTCTTTAGCGGCAGCTTCACGCAATGCCATCTTGTAAGCCGCATCGGATACCAACCAAAAATTACGACGAATCATGTCATAATCTGCCTCGGCCGGCATCCCAACCTTCATGAATTGTCCCACAAAACGAGTATCATTCGTGTTATTATAATCACCCAACAACAACTGAGACGAGCCTATCCCTCTCCACGGCAATTCCAGTGAATTCGTGATCGCTCCCAACTCCCCGACAACTTCAAACTGGCGGAATCTACCTAAAGAAAAAGACAAATAAAACGGTTTATCCATTCCCGGCAACGCCAATTCTGCTTTATTTCTTTGTAATTCATCCTGCATCGCCTTGAAGATCACTTGATCTTGCTCATTCTGTGCCACCACTGGCCCTACCAGCAGGAAAAATATTAATAGTGATAATATATATCTCATCTTTCTAATTTTATAATTTCCACATCTTTATTTCGTTCCCGGAGCCGGTAAAATCGGTAAAATATCTTGAGATTTCGCTTTTCTTTGCGTCTCCACCTTATTTACCAAGATAGTCGGGGAAATAGCCGTTACAGGAATTGAACCCGATTCAGCACCACACATACCCGTGAATACGCGGGCATCATTTCCGGCATATATAATATTAGAGAACATGGAAAGCGGAGTTCCGATCAAATCCACGCCACGAACCAACTGGTCCGGACGACCGTCAGCAAACACCTTATATACTTCCAATGGGGTTACGTTGAACGAATTGGTTGCACCTTTACCGGTGAATGTAAATCCACTCGTTACCTCTTTGAAGAAATAACCGTATTCTTTACCTTGTTTCTTAACCTCTTCGATCAATAACTGGCGTAATTCTTCGGGAGTTTTCGGGTTAGAAGTCTCGATCACCAAATTAGACTGGCGGGAAACAGGATCAAACCCATCGCTGGCACGCGCATGACCGTTTGTACGAGGATGGCCGTCGATCGGAGTACGGGTCATCAAAAAATCGTTCAATTTACCGTTAACGACCACATCCACCCGTTCTGCTTTTACTCCTTGATCATCATATTTATAGAATCCATTCAAATCCTCTCCAGCATATTTCCGAAGAGTCGGATCATCATACACGTGCATATCTGCCGGCAATACTAGCTGACCAACCATTTTCTTGAACGTCTGCCCGTCATTCTCGCTCTTCATACGTTGTCCCTCGATCCGGTGACCGAAAATCTCGTGGAAGAACACACCGCTGGCAGGACCCGACAACAAGGCCGGTCCCGTATAGGGATCAACCACCGGGGCCACACGCAAAGCCTCTAATGTTTTCACCATCTCTTTGGCATCCGCAATAATTTTATCATTCGCGGGAAGATCTGCCGGGTCATAGGCAAAATAAGACAAGTTCAAAGGTAATTCCATCCCATCATCAGCTTTTGTTTCTCCAAATACCATGATGCGGGCATACGGTAGATTCTGTACAACTTCCGTCCCTTCGTTATTCACGAAATAACGTCTCTCTACCGTGTAAATCATGATCGCATCCCCTTTCATAATCCCGGGTTGGTTTTTGAACACGGCTGAAATCTCTTTCATCCGGGCCGCCCACTGATCCATATCGATCGTCATTTTTTCAGCTGGAAGCGGAGCCTCATAATATTTCTCTACTTTCGCTTCAGAAAAATAAGGAGCTTTATCTTCTTCTTCCACATTTACAGAGCTTTCTGCCTTCGTCTTCTGGTACATATCCACGGCAAACTTGTAACGATTGTTCACCTCGTCCCAAATAGCCTGACGAACGGCATCTTCGTTATTTTCCTCATCCAATGGCAAACGAGCCACGGAAGGTCCTTGGTATCGGGACATGGCCGCTCCCATTTGATTAAATCTAAAATTATCAAGTTTCTCATCTCCTAACCGGATCTGCGGAACTAACATCCGGGAGCGATATTGCTGACTGTTCATCAACGCCCCGAAAGAAGCCGATACCACGGAAGAAGTCACATCAATCACCCTGTAATTCATGTGATACGGGGGAAATTCTTCACCCTTTAGTTCTTTCATCTGTTGAGCTAACTCTTCTTTTAGAAGTCCCAGCAACTTATCCTGTCCTTGCCCGTAAGTCTTAGGAACAAATAACAGGGAGAGAAAGCAACTAAAAATAACCAATACTGTTTTTCTCATGTGTAATTGTTTTAATCATGTAAATAATAAAAGATCATTGAAAGATCACGCACTATTTTTCGTTAACAAATATAAGACGAATCTTTATGGATGCAAAACTCAAACGTTTTAAATTTTTCTTAAGATACAATTAAAAAAGGATGATTTCCCATCACGGTACTCTCACCCTCGTCGACAAATTAAAATTCAAAATATTACATTCATATGTAACTATATCTTTTCAAAAAACGTTTTCCCCAAAAGCATCCGGATCATTAAATGGAATGTCAACTCGGATTTAATAAAAAAAGTGTACACTCACTTCCAGAGGCTTATTTCTTCATATACTATACACTTTTTATTATTTCTCGAATTGACAAGGTAAATATTTCTTTAGTATAAACCACAAAAGAACAAAATTATTTATCCCATACCACCAACATTTAACATTCAAACCTCCACCTTTTTACGAAAATCTTCAACTGAAATTCATCGAAATAATCTCATAACACTTTTAATCATAACGCAATAATTATATTTATATACATCATTCATTCCCTTTTCATTTCCCGCAAAATTCTCTGTCATTAAAAATATTTTATCCTAATTTCATCCAATCGTAACAAAGAATTAAGATTAAGTTGGCAAACTCCTCTTTGAAAACAAACATATTTTAAATATACCCCAAAGAAAGATAAAAAATCTTGTACGTGAGAACCACGTGAAAAGAAATGATAACTTTGTTAAATCAAGAAACAAACTATAATAACACCACTTACACAAAAATAGAAAATATATGCTCTCGAAACTATCTATCTATCTATCTATCTATCTATCTTTTCTTGCTACTAATCATCCCGGACATCCATATTTATAAATCGTATATCACAAAATCAACAGGAGGCAATCCGTTCGGTTGGCTGTGGTTTATTCCTTCCGTGATCCTATTATTTGCGCTCGTTTGGATTCTATTATCCTCCAGAGAGGCCTTGGCCGCACAACACCTCATCGGAACTTTCACGATCACCTACATGGTCATCGTACTGCCGAAAACCATTTTCATGATTTGCTCGCTACTTGATTTACCGTTAAAATACTTGTTCAAATGGCAAATACAACCTTTTAGCTGGCTCGGGATCATACTAGGAACCGGAATAATGCTCATGGTACTTTACGGGGCAATATGGGGCAAAACACGATTTAACGTGAAACAGGTCACGTTCGCCTCCCCCGATCTTCCTGCTGCTTTCGACGGGTATCGCATTGCACAGATTTCCGACATACACACGGGTAGTTGGAACGGAGACCGGGCTACCCTGCAAAAAGCCGTGGACCTAATTAACGCCCAGCAAACCGATTTAATTGTTTTCACGGGTGACATTGTCAACACGAAAGCCTCTGAACTAGAACCATTCGAAAACATTCTGGCACAACTGAAAGCCCCGGACGGAGTGTTCTCCATCCTCGGGAATCACGATTACGGTCCCTATCACAACTGGCCTACAACCGAGGCCCGAGATCAGAACATCCGAGATGTACAAAACAAGCAGGCCTCCATGGGATGGCAGTTATTAAACAATGATCACGTGATACTAAAACGTGCCACGGATAGCATTGCTTTGATCGGCGTGGAAAATAACGGGGAACCACCCTTCTCTCAATACAGCGACCTCCCGAAAGCCATGGAAGGCACGGAACAATGCTCTTTCAAACTATTATTAAGCCACAACCCTACGCACTGACGCCGGGAAGTACTCGACACGGACATCGACCTCATGCTGGCGGGTCACACCCACGCCATGCAATTCGCCGTCGGACGACTTTCCCCGTCCCAATTCATGTACCCAGAATGGAGTGGGCTCTATATGGAAGGTAAACAAGGTTTGCACGTCAACGTCGGGTTGGGATATATCGGACTAATGCCCTTGCGTTTCGGTGCATGGCCGGAAATCACGGTCATCACGCTGAAACAATTGAAAATGAAAATTCAGTAAGAAATCCGAAAACAAGTGACACTTTTCAAGCGGTTAGATGTTTTGAGGGAAAACTAAATTTAAAACTGTATGTTACACCTTAAAACAATTGCGCTGTTATTCTCCGTTACGTTGATCGGATGTACCTCTTCGCCTTATGCTTGGCAAGGACAATCCGGTAGTAAACGAGTTTTCATCGAGTTAGAGACCACACCGGAAGGAACATCTCAAGCTTTCCTGTCACTTCCGGAACAATGGATTGACAAAGCAAAAGCCGACACGCTTGTACTTTCAGACGAAAAAATCCTTGCCATCTTCAACCGGGAGAACATCCGCTTTGAAGGTTTTTTCCATTCCACCAAAGACTCAATTCAAGCAGAAGTAACCACCTACGGGAGGACACGAAAATTCGCACTCGGTAAAGTCGATAGCCTCCAGCCGATCTATTTTACACAAAATCCACACCCTCCCTATCCTTACCGTTCCGAAGAAGTCACCTACATGTCATGCGATTCAATACAAATTGCAAGTACACTGACGATTCCAAAAAGTAAAGGTCCTTTTCCTGCAGTTATCATTATATCCGGAACCGGGAAACAAGACCGAGACGGAACCTTTTCCGGCCACAAGCCCTTTTTCAAGATAGCAGACTATCTTACCCGACAAGGCTTTATCGTACTACGAGCCGATGATCGGGGAACCGGAAAAACCAATGGGATATATGAAGAGGCTACAACAAGTGATTTTGCACAAGATGCCCAAGCGGGGATCAATTACTTGAAACAACGTCCGGAAACAGATACCAAGCACATCGGAGTCATCGGACATAGCGAAGGTGGACAAGTAGCATTCATGCTGGGAGCAGACTCTCCGGACGTGTCATTTGTTATTTCTCTAGCAGGTGTAGGTGTTGATGGCTTACAAATTTTGAAATTACAAAATGAGGCAATCTTGCGTACAACCCCCGGAATGACCCCGGAACGGGTAGATCAGTTTATGAGCCTTTTCAACACATTATTCGACAAAGTACACGCTATCCCTTTAGAACAACCTTTAGACATACCTTTACGGCAAGCCTTCGACCAATGGATTGCCCAACAAGACGAGTCCACACTGAAAGCCGTCAATTTTAATGACGGAAAAGCCGAAATGTTCTTCAGTCGTTACTTGCATCAAGCACAAGGACGTTGGTATAGGGAAATGATTAATTATAATCCGGAAAATTATATTCCCCGCATCCTTGTCCCCGTTCTGGCATTGAACGGCGACAAGGACATCATGGTACCTGCTAAAGAGAACTTGGAATCCATCAAACAATTACTGGATAAAGGCGGAAACACACAATACAAGATCGTGGAACTTCCCGGCCTGAATCATATGTTCCAGCGCTGTAAAGAGTGTACCCGGGAAGAAATTCCCGATCTGGAAGACGTGTTTTCAGAAGAAGCCCTGCAAATCATAGGGGATTGGTTACGAGAAAATGTACAAAAAGACCAAAAGTAAAATAATCAGACCATAGACAGAATAAAAGCATCACCTTCACCCCTTTCAAGATTTAGGTGATGCTTTTCAATTATACCGGTTTTTAATCCCTAGAAGATCTGAATACCAGTAAAAACAAAAAACATATCTCGTCTGTAAGCCATTAACAGGATAATCAGAGTTTGAAAACAGTTGGATTAAAGAATTAGGATTTAGAAGGGATCATCCCGTTCTAAATCCTAACCAATCGAATGAATTGCCGATTATTCCGCTTTCAACATCTCAATCATAAGATTCATTTCCTCTGCCAAAGCCGAAGGGCTTCCCATATAACCGTTAATGCTCCAACGCAATTTTCCGTTCCCGTCAATAATCATTTTATGAGGAATACCGGAAAATTTAAAAGCCTTTGCATAAGTGTCATAAACAGCTGATTGCTTTTTGGTTTTCGGGTTCACATTATCACAAAGCACTTTCAGCGTGTAGTTATGCTCCTTCATGAATTTCCGAATCTGTTCTTTAAAATCAGCCGCCGTCTCCATCGTGGAAATAAAGAAAAACGCCACGTTCGGATCATTCTTGTATTTGTTTACAGCCATTTGCATTCCCGGTAAAGAGGCTTTACAAGGAGCGCACCAAGTCGCCCAAAAATCCAACACGATAACCTTCCCCTTCATCTTTGAAAGATCAACTTTTTTCCCGTCCAAATCTTCCATAGCAAAAAGCTCAATATCCTTGTTGATCATCGTCTCCTGCAAATGTTTTTGCAACTCTTGTTGTTTCTCTTGTGATTTCAAAGAACTGACATAAGCCTCAAAATCTTTATCATTTTTATGTTGTTTCACGTAATCTTTCCGCAAGATTTCCAACATTTCGGGAGTAACCGCATCTTCTCGCACACTAGCCACGATCGTGGGAATTACCATTGACTGATAACCATTCTTCTCCAACAAACGAACATATTGATTGTTATATTCTGCCGATTTGAAATTATATTTTCCTTTAATTTCTTCCATCAACTCCAATGCCTCGGCAGAAGAACCAGTAGCATCTAGCACGAAGGCATGTTTTAAGATCATGTCTTTACACCTCGTAAGTAAATGATCCTTCCATTCTCTTTCTGAATACACCCGCTCAGCACCAACTTGGGGGCGAGTCATTATCTCATTATAAATAACTTTAGCAAAAGGTAATACCTGTTCCGGTGTTCTCTGGTTTGTGTTCAAGGGTATTTGTACCATATGCCAATAGAATGTCTGTAAATGAAGATGAGGTACATCATGAATATACTTGTACAACAAACTATAATCGTTTCTCTTTATAATAGGCTGGTAAACAACTGCCTGAAAAATTTTACCCAAATACATGGACGAAGTTTCAGTTTCTATATCTTGAAACTTTTCTGTCGGAAAACGTTTTAAGAAAGCCTCTAATTCTGGAGCTTTCGCCTCAGCATCCATAATTCTGAAAATTCTCCAAATCTCTTGATCCCTCGCCAAAATCCCGTTTGGGAAATCTTTCAAAATCCGAGTTTCAACTGCTATCGCTTTTACACTGTCTTTCACTATATTCTTAGCGACTTCCAACGCTTTCAATAAAGTTACCTCATCCACATCTGGTAAATTTAGTATAAAATCCACGTCTCCCAGTATCTGTTCATGCTTCTCCCCTGACATCATTTTATTCAGCAACTTCGCCGCATAATAGAACACGTATTTCCGAGCTCCGGGATCCTTCAAAAGCTGCTGGTTAAGCCAAAAACGCATAACATCATCATCAATATACGCCTCTTCTTCACAATATCCTGGTAAAGATTCCAACGTCTTGTTCCGCAACATTCCCCACGCCATATAAGCAGTCGGTAAATTCTGCCCGTTCTTGTTAAAGGTCATTGTCGTGTACGTGGAACGTCCTCCTGTATCCTTTTTGTCCCCCGCATAAAATTTACATGATACCAACGCACAATTTTCAGGCACGCGACAAGTGGCTTCCCATGCCGTATCATTCTTCACCAACTTCAAATCTTCCGCCTTCCAACGCAAATTCTCCCAGTAATAAACCGTTCCGTAAATCGTTTCCTCATCAGCCAGTGACGTTAACGAATTATCATATGTGAACTTCACATCCTGACCGGCAACCGGCACCAATGGAATGATGTGAAAAGGTTTACGATCCTGTGCCTTAACCACACAAGTAAATAACAGAAGTACAACGATACTTCCTAACAACGTGATTTTTTTCATACAATACGATTTAATAATTTATAAAGTTGGTAAGGTTCACAAAGTTTATAAAGTACCTTATAACCTCATGAACCTTACGAACTCTTATTTAATTTGTCCGATCTCTGGATTTTCTTCCAAATAAAGTTCCCCTATAGGCAAAGTATAACGTAAAGCTCCCGGCTCCAAGGTGTAAGTCTTTCCTTGGAATACACGAGTTACAGTTTGTGTAGGAAAATCTTGATCATTCACCAAACGACGTTGATCCATCCATCTCATTCCATGACACATTAATTCTTTACGACGTTCTTGCAACACAATACCCAACGCATCTTTTGCAGAAGAAGCCGTCAATTCATAATAGTCTTCTGGGGCAAAACGACTCTCCCGCATGGAATTAATAATATTCATTGCCCCTGTCGTTTCACCCTCACGGGCTAAACATTCTGCCTCTATCAACATCATCTCCGGTACACAAGGTCCTATATTACGGGCCTCATTCTTAGGATAATCATTAGAATACAAATAATCTTTATAATATATCCTACCAGAATAAGCAACATCTAAATCCGTCATTGGCCGAGTAAAATACAAGTAACGCAAATCATGTTCTTTATCAAACAAGTTTAACAAATCGTCACTTAACACGAGAGCAACAGCATTGTAAGAAGCAATTTGATATTTATTTCTAGGCATCTTGGCCAAGATTACCTCTTTATCTTTCAGATTCTCTGGATAAGATTTCGTATTATTAACGATATCATCTACATAATCATTCAGATTTTCCAACGTATTCTGTAATTTTAATGCTTCTATCGCATTACTTTTTGCCTCTGTATAATTAGCCATTAGCAAATAAGTTCTTGCTTTCAAAGCATAAACGGCACATTTACTAGGATAGAATTTATAATCAGGAAGATCAGGTAAATACTCAAAAGCATCATTTAAATCCTGCAATATTTGTTCGTACACCTTTTCTACAGATGCTCGGGGTAAGGATCCTTCCACACGAGGAGTTGTCAACAAAGGAACACCTTGGTCGATGGAAGCTGTTGCAGCATTATAAGGTTTTCCATACAAATTCACCAAAGACAAATAAGCATCAGCACGATGAACCAGAGCTTCTGCCCGAATCGCTAATTTCTCAGCCTCAGTACCATTCTTACTCCCCATCACTTCATCTATCACCACGTTACAATTGTAAATTACTTGATAAACAGCATTCATTTCCGGATCCCGCTCTGACTGGCTATAAATTTCATCCGCCCACGTGTACATCGGAATGAATTTATCAGTCTCATAAATAGCATTTTGTTGCGTTTCATCCGAAATATTAATATCATCTGAAGCAAAATCCTGCTCAGAAAGAGTATACCGGAAATTATTAGTATTATTCATCAGATAACGATAATTCACCGTTTCTTCCGGTATCAACTTTCCTTTTGTTTTAATATCTACCCAATCCGAGCAAGCAGAAAAGATTCCACCTAACCCGGCAATTAGACTATATAATACAATATTCTTTTTCATATCAACCACATTTTAAAAATTAAGGTTTAACGAGAAATTATACGACGGAGTAGGAGACATTGTCAAACTACGACTATTTGGAATAAAATCCGGATCGATACCCACATTATTCTTCTTCCATATCAAACCTAAATTCGTTGCACTAAATCCGACAGAGGCACTACTGATCATCAATTTATTTAACCATTTATTAGGAAGTTCATAAGTTAGAGATACCTCTCTCAAACGAATATGATCACCTTTTTCAATATGAATATCTGCTCCCCGGTAACGTACAAAACTATTAGCACTTGTCCCAATACGAGGAACATCCGTTATAGCCTCATCACCTGTTTCTCTCCAACGTTTGGCCATATCCTCATTAATTTCATAGTAAGAATTCCGTCCGCCCGCTTGTTGAGAAATCGTAGGCTTTTGGAAAATATATCCTAATTTATAGGTAATTCCCACGTAGAGAGACAGACCTTTATAAGTAAACGTATTAAAAAATCCCCCGAAATGTTTAGGAGTCAATGTACCCACGTATACCAAATCATCATTTGTCACACTCTCCGTCGCTTTTACAATTTCGCCGTCGGCATTATATACTTGAGAATCACCATTTTCATCCAAACCAGCCCAACGATAGGCCCAAAAATTGCTCATATTATAGCCTTCCAACATTCTTCCGCTACCACCCCCACTAGAATAAAAGGAGGGAGACATTTCATAAGGAGAAGAGATTACCTCATTCGTGTTATACGAATAAGTCAGATTCATTCTGTAATTGAAATCATCTTTCTGCACGATAATCCCAGTCAACGACAAATCTAACCCTTTACCATTTACCTTTGCCGCATTACGGGAAAGTGTATAGTTATTTGAAGCATTCGCCCCAAATATCGGATTTATCGTATAGTCAGCAAATAAATCTCGTGAATATTTATTGTACCACTCTAAAGAACCGGAAATCCGGTGATTTAATACAGCAAAATCCAACCCCCAATTTAATACACCTGTTTTCTCCCAGCGAACGGAAGGATTAGCCGCAAAATTAATACTTGATGAAGGTAATTGAGTAAAATCATCATTACCTGAAGTTAATGATATTTGTGTGAATGGATATTGATTCTGATCTATATTACCATTGTAACCAAAAGTTGCACGGAATGTTAATTGATTTACCCACCCCACATTATCTTGCATAAAATCTTCTCGACCAATATGCCATGATAACCCGGTAGACCACATCGGTGTCGCTCTATATTTTCGATCAACACCAAAATTATTATAATCATCATAACGTGCACTTCCTGTTAAAACATACTTACCCATCAAAGTATAAGAAACATTCCCGTAATATGACAAGAAACGACGTTGATAATCTACTTCTGGACTATTATCACGCAAAGGTGTTGTATATCCCCAAACAGTCGGGTAAGGATTTTGCAATTGAGATCCCGCCTGCAAAGTTTGTTCATTATACCCGTAATAATTTGCACCACTCTGCCAGTTTCTCGTTTCTCGTAATTCAATACCAGCTAACGCAGACACTTGATGAATTTCTGCTATTGCATTATCATAATTAATTTGTCCTCGCATACTATAATTCCGAGAATCATTGTAAGCAACATTTAATAAACCTCCATCGGGCAGAGCATGTATTAACTTTCCGGTAGTAGCATCATATGTTGTTGCGGTATTATAAATATCCCGCCATTCATAGGTATTCTCATTCTGGTATGTTCTGTTTTTTGCATTTGTTCTTTCATACATGAACTGTCCGTCTACTGTCAACCCTTTTACTCCCGGAATTGGAACATTCAACCCAACAGTCATTGTTATAGCCTGTTCTTTCCGCCGATCATCTTTATTATCCAATTCATCCAAATAATTATATTTCCAGTTTTTATACCCCTGAGATTCTTTCTCATCCACAAAGTCTTTAAGGTATCTATAATAATCTACTCGATTCCCGTCACTATCCACCATTTGATCATAAGGCAAAAAAGGAAGCATCGTCGAGGTTGCTTGAATAACGGACAATCCCATACCATTGTTTTTTATATCAATTAATGAAGCCCGAATACTCGTACTCAACGTCGCCCAATTCATGATTTTAAAGTTCAAGTTCGAAGTTAAGGTAAAACGATCTCCTTGTTCTCCTTTTGTATTGGATTGCTCGTTAGCATATGAAGCAGACAAAAAATAATTCATATCATCTGAAGCCCCACTAAATGATAGATTATATTGTTGTGAAAAAGAGGGCTGTAACATATATTTTTTCACATCCCGATATGACTCTCGTTCTGCTAATTCACCCAGTTTGGCATCAGCCTCTGCTTGAGTTATAATTCCATCTTTCGCATCCAATAAAATCTTGGCCGCTTGCGATATCTCAAATGTGTAAGCCGATGCATAAGTAGGACGGGTAATATACCCTTTATCAACCATTTCCCGTTCATAATCTATCATCTCAGCTGAATTCATGATTGGTAAAGTATTAAAACGCGGAGACCCGGAAGTCATGACATTTATGCCAAAGTTTACTGTTGTTCCTCGTTTCCCTTTTTTCCCCTTTTTAGTTTCGATAACAATTACCCCATTAGCCGCACGAGCACCCCAAATAGAAGCTGCTGCAGCATCCTTCAAAAAAGTAATTGACTCCACATCGTTCGGATTCAAGTTTTTCATCTCCAAATCTGTAGGAAATCCGTCAACAACCAATAATGGACGGCTCATCGCATCGGTAAAGCTACTCCTTCCTCGAATATTCATTGAAATATTTGTTTGCTCCTCCAACTGTCCGTCTGTCCGGTTTGAACCATACAAAAAAGTCATATCCGAATTCTTGACATCCACGTAAACCCCCGGAACAACACCTTCCAAACGGTTCATGATATTCGGACTGGGACGCTTTGCTAATTCCTTAGCTGTTACCACGCTAAATGAACCGGTGGCACGTTCTTTGGGTAAACGGGTGTAACCCGTTGAAACAACGACAACCTCATCCAATGCCTCCGTGGTTTCTTTCATTTTAATGTTTAGAGGGGAATCACTATTAATTGCCACGGTTTGCATCTCGAAACCGACCATCGAGAAAAGCAACGAATCGCCCCGTGAACAAATCGCCGTGAACTTTCCTTCCACGTCAGACACGAATCCTAGCGTAGTTCCCTTGATAATAATATTCACTCCCGGAAGAGGTTGACCTTGTTGATCTGTAATCTTACCTGCCACCGTAAGTTTATTCTCTTGTTGTTGGTTAGTTGATTTCACGGGACTAACCACCACTGTGTTATCCACGATCGAGAATGTAAGTCCTGAATTCTTTAAACAATACTCTAAAACGGCTTTTACATCCGTATTTGTGAAATCAGGATTCAATCCCGTAATATTACCCACTTTTGCGTCATTGTACAAAAAAGTCAACTCCGTTTGCTTTTGAATTTCTTTAGCAACTTGGATAAATGAACTATTCTTCATCTTCACAGTGACATTCTGAGCCACTGCCGTGAATGACGAAAATAGTAATAAAACAATCGTCATTCTCATCATTAATCGGTTCTTTATTAGCCATAAACCTCCCGGAAGAGACTTATTTCGGTTCTTCTTCATAATGTAATTAATTAATTTAGTTAGTTTTACACACTTACCTCCCCTCGTGGCCATCGAGGGTTTCACTCTGTAGTTATATATACATCATTTCCATGTAATTCAAATCGCACATCTCCCGTCATCTGCAACATTTTCATTACTTGGGAGAAATCACCATATCGTTTCAGATTTCCCGACAGAGAAATTCGTTTCGCCCCCTCATCCTTGAATATCACACGAATATCATACCATCGTTCCAATGTTCTCATTATATCTTCCAACGGCTGTTGTTCAAACACGAAACGCCCGTCTTTCCAACTCGTAAAGCTCTTCACTTCAACTTCCCTCTTTACCATCTTTCCCGACAAAGCATTCACTTCTGCCTGCTCTCCCGGTTTCAACAGCATTGAACTGCCAGGGCTGTATATTCTCACGGAACCTTCCGCAAGAGTCGTTTGCGACTGTTTCTCTTCCGGATAGGCCCGGATATTAAAGGAAGTACCCAACACCGTTACCGACGAACTCATAAATTGTACGGTAAAAGGCTTCTTGGCATCCTTCACCACTTCAAAATAAGCCTCTCCCTGCACGAAAACCCGCCGTTCTTTTGCCCCGAAGGCCACCGGATACTGGATAGAAGTTTCCGAGTTCAACCACACCCTTGTTCCATCTGAAAGTGTCAGACAAAACTCTCCCCCGCGAGGTATTTCCAATTTATTATAAACGATCGATTCACTTTCTCCACCACTAGCGTATATTACCCCAGACCCTGAAGCACTAATTTGTGTCCCATCCGTAATAATCGTACTATCCGCAGCCTCCTTGCCTAAAGGAATCATTTGCCCGTTCGCCAGTGTCAACACAGCTTTACTCGTCCCCGGAAGGATATTTGTAGCCAATGAAGGATATAACGTTTGTTCTTCATCTCGATTCAACCCGACATAAAGAACGAGTGCAATTATAAACGGTAACGCAACAGCTGCTACCCGAGCCACATTTATCAGAAATCTCCTTTTACGACGTTGTTGGTATTTCCTTTGCAAGAAACGCCCGTAGGCCACCCGGTAATCATACGTTTCCAACTTCTCCATCCCAACCGTGTAAAAATCTTCTGAAATCATTCGTTGAAAAGCACGTTCATTCTCTCCGGAAACCTTTCGCCAATCGGATAATTGTCTTTCCTCTGATTCTGAAAGTTGCCCTTTCAAACTCTTCTGAATAATTCGTGCTATTTCAAATGCTTCTTTCATCTTGAATTCTTTTACGACCAAAAAACAATCAAGTACAAAAAAAGTGTCACTTGAATGACACTTTCTTGTAAATTTAACAATTCGACAGGAATAAAAGGATTGCCGTTATATCTCCTAACCGACTCTTCAATAATTGTTTTCCGCGCTTTTTATGTGACTTTACCGAATCTATGGAGAGATTCAGTTTCTCTGCGATTTCCGCATTATCGAAACCTTCCATCACCAGTTGGAACACTTGTCCCGTCTGTTCCGGTAAATCCTGAATAGCCTCTGACAACAAGGCTAGTAACTCCTGCTCCACGATCTGGTTAAAAAAGAATGTCGTTGTTTCCCGTTCCTTCAAGAAAGACATATACTCCTGTTCGATCCGGGCATGTTTCAAATAATTCAAACATTGATTCTTGGTAACTAGATACAGGTAAGATTTCAAGGCCACCACAACATCAAAAGTCGGTTTATCCGTGTAAAGTTTGAAAAATATCTCTTGTACAATATCTTCCGCCACGTCCGGGTCATTCACGAAATTAGTGGCAAACGCACAGAGTGAGGCATAATACTTTTCAAACAGGACTTTAAAAGCCCGGTCATCCCCAACCTTTAATCCCTGTAACCATTTTACCTCATCCTGTTCCGACATATTACTATCACGTGTTAACCCATCATTTAGAACTATACAAATATACGAAAAATCAACATAAAACTACTCTTTCACAGAATCATGACGATATACTCGCATGACACCCTGTATACGTTTCAACCGGGAAATCAGTTGTGACAAATGTTCCGTATCACTAACCAACACGGTGATTTGCCCGTCAAATAATCCCTCGCTCGAATTAATGGACAATCCCCGTAACGTGATCTTCGGGTCCTTCGCTATTACTTCGGTAATCTTGGTCACCATTCCCGCATCCTCTCGCCCCACGATACTCAACACCGTCTGGTAAGAAGTTGCCCCCGCATTCGTCCAAGCTGCCTGTACGATTCGGTACGGGTAGCGACGCTGCAAATCAAGAGCATTCTTACACTGGCTCCGGTGAATCTTAATCCCCTCACCAATAGAAACGAATCCCAGAATATCATCCCCGAATACCGGATTACAGCAACGGGCGAACTTGTACACCACATTATCCACATTCCGGTCGATCAACAACACATCTTCACTAATCGGGGGGGACAGAGGAGCAACTTGCACCTCTTCTCTTGGGGTGGTAATCGTACGTTCCTCCTCTTTCGGGCGAGTAATGAACTCCTTGATCTCCGCCATATCCAACTTTTCCTCGGCAATCGCCTGGTAAAGATCGATCGCAAACTTGTATTTATAATGCTGTTGCAAACGATGAATCACCTCGTCTGTCAACTCTAACTTCCAATTTTTAAACCGACGAGCCAACATCTCCTTACCCAGCGTGGCCTGAGCCCGCGAATCTTCGGTAAGAAACTGACGAATCTTGTTACGAGCCTTCGAGGTCGTGGCAATATTCAACCAGTCGGCATTCGGCTGTTGATTATTCGAGGTTAGGATGGATACCTGATCCCCGTTCTTCAACACATAGCGCAAGGTCTCGTTACGTTGGTTTACCTTTCCTCCTACACAACGGGACCCCACAGCCGTATGGATAGCATAAGCAAAGTCAAGTAACGTCGCACCCGCCGGTAAAGTCTTCAAATCTCCCGCTGGGGTAAACACGTGTACCTCCTTATCTTGCAGGTTAATTTTAATATCGTCCAGCATATCCACGGCTCCGACTTCCGAACTCTCCAATATCTCTCGTAACTCAGTCAGCCACTCCTCGATCGCCTTATCCGCCGTTCCCCCCTTGTACTTCCAGTGAGCCGCAAATCCCTTTTCAGCAATTTCATCCATCCGTTCCGTACGAATCTGCACTTCCACCCATCGGTTATTAGGTCCGAGAACGGTGGTCTGCAATGATTCATAACCATTGGATTTAGGCACTGAAATCCAATCCCGCAATCGCTGCGGGTTAGGCGTGTACCTGTCGGCTACGATCGAATATGCTCTCCAGCAATCGGCCTTCTCTTCCGGCCCCCTGCTATCCAGTATAAAACGAACCGCAAATATGTCATAGATTTCCTCGAATTCCACCTGTTTCTTCCGCATCTTGTTCAAGATCGAGGCTATCGTCTTGGTACGCCATTTCACCTTGAATTTAATTCCCCGGTTATTGAATTCTTCCACAATAGGCGCAATAAACTCGTTGATATATTTTTCACGGGCTTCCCGTGTTCCTTCCAGCTTTAAAGAAATCTCCTTGTACACCTCAGGCTCCCCGTAACGCAAAGCGAGGTCCTCCATCTCCGATTTGATATTATACAAACCTAAACGATGGGCAAAAGGAATGTAGATATAACTGGTTTCCCGCACTAACTCCCGTTGTAGCTCCGGAAGTAAAGTCTCAGCATGCCGTAAATCATACAATTTTTCCGCCAAAAAAATCAACTGCACCCGTACATCTTCAGCAAAACTCAGTAGTAATTTCCGGAAATTTTCGGAGTCTACTACTCGGTGAGTAGTGTAGATATGACTTATATCCCGTAAACCGGCTAATATCTGGGCCACTTTCTCGCCAAATACCGTTTTTATCTGTTCCAATCTCAACGTTCCAGACTCTATTGCCCGATGCAACATCAAACAAATAATAGAAGTCCTCCCTAACCCTATCTCGGACGTGATAATTAATCCGGTATCCAACAAACGATGAATATCTTTCTCTGTAACCACTTGTGAATTTGCCTCGCTGCTCATTGCCGTATCGAAAGCTTTTCGCACGAGACGAATATCCTCGGTTGAAATCAAGTTCTTACATGACTTTAATAAAGATCTATATTTTTGTTGTACAGTAATGTTTGTCGTAGTTTCTGCCATAACAGGTTAATTTAGTAAATTCCAACTCCTATTAATCATATCAAAAAAAATGCCGTACTCCCCGATTTTCATTCTATTCAAGATATAATAACAACTAATTATGCAGGACAACGACAATACCCTGCCAAAGGTTACCCGCGAGCCCCTAAAATTGATTTATTTCAAGCTACACAGGATAAAACCGGATCGTTACAGTCATTTTTTATGCTATCACCGTGAAAGAATCTGAATTATTTGACTACCGGTTTCACGATAATCTCGAAATTCCGACCATAGTTAATCAAGTATAATCCCCGATTTTCCAAACCTCCAAATCCACTCACGGGATGGAACCGGAAACGGGTAAATGCTCCGCTTATATCCTTTTCCCGTAACACGTTCAAAGTATTCCCACGTTCCATGTCGACCAAGGGGATAAAGCACATAACAATGTCAAACGCCCGGTTCACCACATTACTCGGCTCCGAATAAAAATAATCCCGGTGTTTCGCGGAAAATTCTTTGGCCACATCACCTTGATAATCCACGTAACTATTCGCCATCATCTTCACGTTCAACTTAAATAACACTTCCTCGTCGATAGAAGTAAATTTCAACCAATCGGGGAAACCAATTACCGTGATCCGGAACTGATCTGCCAGTGCTGACAACACGGGCAACGTCCGACTGGCCGCCGCTTCATTTATAGTTGGAAACAAGATCATATTTTCCACTCCCAGCCTCATGATCTTGCGTAATGAATCCAAATGCATTTGAGGCCGCCATCGACAATTCGTCATATCTTCCATCCCGTTCGCCTGTAAGCGAGTTCGTACCAAATCCGTTAAACGACTCTCTTCCCCAGTGCGAACTCCCCCATCCGGAATGATATTTATCAGATGAGCCTGCGTACCATTTGCAACAATCCAGTCCGCCATCTCTTCTACCAGAGAAACCGTAGACGTATTCAACTGCACGAAATTCGGGAAACGGACTAAATCTCCTCCCCGTGAAGAAAGCGGGAAAATCATCGGAATCGTCCGGTTTCCTAGCTGTTCGGCAACCGCCTTATACGTGTTCGCATACACGGGACCGATAATCAAATCCGGAGATAACAAATTCAATTCCCCTACCAAACGTTGCACGGTATTGGGATCACGTTCCGTGTCATAAACATACAAATCGATCGTGTATCCCAGCCGTTTCAAACTATCCACGGCCATCAATACCCCCTGATAAAATTGCAGGAAAGGTTCCGTACGAGAAGATAAACGCCAACGCTCATTCCGTATATTCACTCCCAGTGTGTCCACCGGAATTTCCTCCTCGGATAAGGGCAACTTGTTTTCCTTCACGTACAAAGGCAACATAAGAGCAACTTTCAAGTGGCGTTGCTCATGAGCAACTTCGGGAATAACAAACACAGTATCACCCACAACCTGCTGCACCATTCCTTCCAATGAATCGCGGGCAGGCGGGAATGTATTCGAATGACTTTCCTTGTATTTTTCCATCTCTTCACGCCGGGCTTGTTGAACCTCTTTCGCCTGACGTTTTTCCCAGCGTAATTCAGCCTCCAACACGTTTCGGTCAATCTGCCTCAATGCCAATTTCACAACAGCACCTTCTGCGATCGGTCGGCTCACGTCGTACTCCGGATTATCTTTCAGAATTCGTTTCATCTTGATATTAAACTTCCGGGAAAGAGAATATAGCGTCTCTTTCGGTTTCATCCGGTGATAATAAAACTTATCATCAATAGATTTAAAAGGTTCGACCACTGGAATTCTCAACACATCCCCGATCGAAAGGGCGTTGTCACTCTTATCATTTAATGCTTTCACTTCATCCACGGAGACACCGTAAACCTTACATATGGAAAAAAGCGTTTCCTTGGCTTTCACCGTATGGAGATAATAGGACTTTCCTTGATACACGATTTTCTCTGTCGATTTCTCTATCTTGATTTCCTGCGCCCCGACATAACCCGTCAAACCCAGCAACAAGAATACTAAAATGAATCTTACCATCTTTATCACTTCTTATTTTCAAAGCAAAAATAGTAAAATAGTAGTGATAATTGAAAAATCTCTGCTATTTTTGCAAAGTTAAGGTATTTCAATACCAATACTGCCTGTGTTCAGTAGTGATGAACCCGGCAAGTTTTATAAATTTACAAACGTTATACACTCTATGGGTTTCTTTAAAAAAGGACATATCATCGTGTTATTGATCAACATAGCCGTAGCCTGCATCCTGTTGTTCCTGATCGGATATATCGTGTTGAACCGATTGGAGAAATACACGAATCATGGTTATTATATTACTGTTCCCGAACTCCGGGGACTCACTCCCGACGAGGCGGAACCTTTCGCCAAAGAAAAGAATTTGCAAATCCTTGTCATCGATTCTATCTATGACAATAATGCCAAACCAGGAACTATCGTGGAACAATTCCCGTCACCAAATGCTCACGTGAAGAACAACCGGGCCATTCAACTGACCATCAACGCCAATGCCCCGGAAAAAATCATTTTCCCGAACCTTCGCAACATGGCCTTCCGTCAATCCTTGCAACGTTTGAAGAACTTGGGACTCAACGTTGGAAGAATCGAATACATTCCTTCCAACTTCAAAAACCTAGTACTTGATTTCAAATACGAGGGAAACATCATCGAACCCAATAGTTTGATACAAAAAGGAGAAACGGTGGATATTGTACTCGGAAACGGGAACACGTCCAACGACCAAGTAGCCATCCCATCATTAGTGGGGAAAACACTGGCAGAGGCAAAAGCCATACTATTGCGGGCATTCTTAAACGTGGGTGAAATACTGCCCGACAACACGATCAAAACCGAGGCGGACCAATTCACGGCAATTATATACCAGCAAGAGCCTGAATTCAAAGAAAATATGACGATGAAGATGGGGGGAGACATCACGCTCTACCTCACAAAAGATAAAGAAAAAATAATGGCACTGGACTCCCTGTCCATTGAGGAGCTACAACCATGATAGAAGAAGAAGTAGAAGATTTAGAAGAACTGGGCGAGGACGAACCGGAACAAGAGCAAGAAATGTACGAACATTTCCGTCTGGAAGTTGATCCCGGCCAAAATTTACTGCGTATCGATCGGTTTCTGGTCGATCGATTACCTAACGTATCCCGTACAAAAATACAGGAAGCTGCAGAAGCCCAATGTGTACAGGTCAATAATAAACCGGTAAAATCCAATTACCGGGTAAAACCCAAAGACATTGTCACCTTGATGCTCCCCCACCCAAAACGGGAAATACGGGTCATACCGGAAGATATTCCTTTAAATATCGTGTACGAGGACGACTATCTGCTGGTCATTAACAAAGAACCGGGTATGGTGGTACATCCTTCCTACGGGCATTATACGGGGACTCTCGTAAACGCTTTGGCATGGCATTTGAAAGGGAATCCGTTATTCAAAGAGAACGATCCCCGCCCTGGACTGGTTCACCGGATAGACAAGGACACTTCCGGCCTGTTGGTCATTGCCAAAACGGAAGAAGCCAAAACCAAATTGTCTTCCCAATTTTTCCATAAAACCTCTAGTCGGAAATACGTGGCCGTATGTTGGGGAAACTTGGAAAATGATAACGAAACGATTATCGGTAACATCGGAAGGAGTATCTCTAACCGAAAAATCATGGGTGTATTCCCGGAAGGTAGCGACTACGGCAAACACGCTGTGACTCACTATCACGTGCTGGAACGTTTGGGTTACGTGAATGTCGTGGAATGCGTGCTGGAAACCGGACGTACCCACCAAATCCGGGCTCATTTCAAATCAATCAGACATCCGCTATTCAATGATCCGGAATACGGTGGCAATGAAATCCTGAAAGGCACCACATTCACGAAGTACAAACAATTCGTGCAAAATTGTTTCGCTCTCTGTCCCCGACAAGCATTACATGCCAAAACCCTTGGTTTTGAACACCCGGGAACGGGCAAATGGATGGACTTCAATTCCGAAATACCACAGGATATTCAACAGCTCATTGAAAAATGGCGGGGCTACGTGGCAAACCGGGAACTGGAAGATATTGAATAACCTAGACAAATACGTATTTCAAAATACACAATATCGAGAGTATATACATCGTGAGATTTAACTCTCGATATTTACCTGCAAACAACTTAAGCAACACATAAGTCAATAACCCCAACACAATACCCTCGGCAATCGAGTAAGTCAACGGCATCATAATAATGGTCACAAAAGCAGGAAAAGCCTCAGTCATATCATCAAAACGTATTTTCTTCACCGCATCAAACATAAAACTCCCCACGATCACCAATACCCCTGCTGTAGCGATACCCGGAACCAACAAAAAGAACGGGGCAAAGAACAGAGCGACAATGAACAACCCACTAACAACAGCAGCTGTCAAACCGGAACGCCCACCTTCGGCTATACCAGCAGTACTTTCAGCGTAAGTCGTGGTGGTTGACGTTCCGAGTAAAGCCCCGACCGTTGTTCCCACGGCATCTGCCATCATCGCAGGTTTCAACTTCGGGATACTCCCGTCAGGTTTCACCATCCCTACTTTATTTGCCGTACCGACCAATGTTCCTAAAGTATCAAAAATATCCATGAACACGAGCGAGAAAATCGCAATCAACATATTCGGGGACAACAAAGAATGAAAATCTAGCTTGAAAAAGACCGGCTCCAGAGAATGAGGCATCGATACTAAAGAAAAGCCTTCCGGTATCCGGGTAATCCCCAAAGGAATACTTAATAACGTGACCGCCACAATCGCATAGAAAAGAGCCCCTTTCACTTTCCGTGCAACCAACACACCTCCGATAACAATTCCTCCTACCGCCAACAACGTCGATGGAGTAAACTCGCCTAAAGAAACAAATGTTGCAGGATTAGCCACGATCAACCCGGCCTTTTGTAATCCCAAAAAAGCAATAAACAAACCAATTCCAACAGATATGGCGTGTCTCAACGTTTCGGGAATAGCATTCACTATTAACTCCCGTATATTAAACACGGTCAACAGGATAAACACTAGCCCCTCGATAAAAACAGCAGCTAAGGCACTCTCCCAGGAATATCCCATGCCCTGCACTAACGTAAAGGCAAAAAAAGCGTTCAACCCCATACCCGGAGCCAAGGCAAAAGGTAATTTCGCCAAAATAGCCATTACCAACGTGGCAAAAGATGCTGCCAAAGCTGTAGCAGTGAACACGGCTCCCCGGTCCATCGATGCCGCCGAAAGAATATCCGGATTCACGGCAAGAATATACGACATCGTTAAAAAAGTAGTGACCCCAGCCATGATTTCTGTCTTTACCTTCATCACGCTGGGATCAAATCCAAAAAGTTTCTTTAATATCATCTTTATAAAAGATAAAACCAAATCCTCGTTACACGTTAAAACGGAAGTTCATCATGTCCCCGTCCTGCACCACGTATTCCTTTCCTTCCACGGACATTTTCCCGGCTTCCTTACATTTTGCCTCGGATCCCAAAGCAATAAAATCCTCGTATTTGATCACTTCTGCACGAATAAACCCTTTCTCGAAATCCGTGTGAATAATCCCGGCAGTCTGCGGGGCTTTCATCCCGTTCTTAAAAGTCCACGCCCTCACTTCCTTCGGGCCTGCCGTGAAATAAGTACGCAAATTCAATAACTTATAAGCCGTACGAATCAATTTATTCACCCCGGCTTCCTCCAGTCCTAGATCCTGCAAGAACAACTGTTTCTCCTCGTACGTGTCCAACTCGGCAATATCCGCCTCGATAGCGGCACCGATCACCAATACTTCTGCCCCCTCGTCCTTCACGGCTTCCCGCACGGCATCCACGTATTTATTTCCCGTCACAACAGACGCCTCATCCACGTTACAAACGTACAAAATAGGTTTATTCGTCAGCAACATCAACTCTTTCGCGGCCTCCTGCTGTAAATCGTTTAATTGCACGGAACGAGCGGATTTTCCCTGCACCAACGCATCTTTATATAAATGCAACACCTCGACCAGACGTTTCGCCTTTGCATCCCCTCCGGTCTGAGCTTTCTTCTCCTCTTTTGCCAAACGGCTTTCCACCGTTTCCAAGTCTTTCAACTGCAACTCTGTATCAATCGTCTCCTTGTCCCGGATCGGATCGACATTACCATCCACGTGTACGATATTATTATCATCAAAACAACGTAACACGTGAATAATAGCATCCGTTTCCCGGATATTAGACAAAAATTTATTTCCTAAACCTTCACCTTTACTCGCACCTTTTACTAACCCAGCAATATCCACGATCTCCACCACGGCAGGTACCACATTTTGAGGCTGTACCAACTCGACCAATTTATTCAGTCGCTCGTCCGGCACGGTAATCACTCCCACGTTCGGTTCGATCGTGCAAAAAGGGAAATTTGCCGATTGCGCCTTCGCATTACTCAAACAATTAAATAACGTCGATTTCCCCACGTTTGGTAAACCGACTATTCCACATTGTAAACCCATTATATTTTTGTCATTTTAATTATTACCTAACCTGCCAGCACGCCACACTCGTGGAATGCATTTTTTCGGCCGACAAAGATAATGATTCTTTTTAATAATTCCGACACGGGATAATCCATAAAACACGATTCGTCAAGTCAATAAGCAACAGATTAATGCGTGTAATCAAGTACCTGTATATTCTCCCCGACTTTATTGACAATTGCTTTTTTCATCTGTTCTGCATGGGGACATGGGAAACCTATCGGCGTTCCCTTAAAAATGCAAGACGCCAAGGCAATCACTTCTGCTCCCCGATCAACCAACATCTTAGCCCGGGGAATAGCTCTTTTACCGGGACATCCACCGCAGGAAATAATACCCACAATATCGGATGGCCCCACGTTTTCAAAGGCCAATTTACCACTTGATGCACATTTAATACAGGTTGTTCCCGGACAGAGGTCTTCCGTTTGCTGACAACGAATAATACCGACTTTCATAACTTTACAATCTTGATATTACACCACAAAGATACTTGAAACAATCCAAGTTCACGATAAAATTCACCAGAATTTAACAATACATACTCTGCTGTCTCTTATGTGTTTCACCTGTATCTCACCCGTAACTCTTCGATAAGTTACCGATAAGTTACCGACGCAGAAGGTTAACTTTTCCCAAACTTTACCTTCAAATACAATCCGGACATCAACGAGACACCGGAGAGATTGTAGTACAAGCAAGATTGAGCCTATTACCGGACTATATCAGATCAAATCGCACGACGTTCATATTTTCGGAAAAAAGTTACCAACAAAAGACACCCGACAAATGCAAAAGGCGCACCCACTAGTGCCGGGTAAGAGTAACTCATTCCAGCTTGCAAAGGTAATCCCCCAACATAAGCACCGATCGCATTTCCCAAGTTAAATGCCACCTGTACACTAGCCGCACCTAACATCTCCCCTCCTTTTGAATAACGAATTAGCAACACCTGCTGTGGGCTCGAAACTGCAAACAGACCGGCTGTACACAAACACATCAACCCCACTGCCAACCAAGATATATGAGCGAAGAAAAAAATAAAAAGCAATGCAACACAGATCATTCCTTGTGCAAAAGCAGCCACTCGTCCCGGCGAAAACCGATCGGACAAACGTCCCCCGACCAGATTTCCCACCACCATTCCAAAACCGGCAAGCACCATAAGAAACGTGATCATACGAGCCGGGAATCCGGCAATATTCGTTAGTAAGGGTGTCACGTAGCTATACCAAGCAAAGGTTCCCCCATTACCCAACAACGTTGCCCCCAGAATCAACCAAGGTGCCGAAGATTTCAAAAAACGGAACTGCCCCCTCAAACCAGTATCCGGCAAATTTTCTACCCGTGGCACCCAACGCCACATATAATAAAGAATGATAACGCCCCAACATCCAACGAGCAAGAAGGTCAAACGCCAGGAAATCGAGGCACTTAAAGCCGTCCCCAGCGGTACCCCGAACAAATTAGCGATCGTCATTCCCGCAATCATGATAGATACCGCCTCTGACCCTCTCCCCTTATCCGCTAACTTCTCGGCGACAATAGATGCCACCCCGAAATAAGCCCCATGCGGTAATCCCGAAATGAAACGGGCCACAAGCATTACCCAGTAATTAGGAGATAGAGCCGCACAAACATTTCCCAGCATCATTACTCCCACCAAAAACATCAAGATATACTTTAACTGATACCTACGTGCCAAGATCAACATGGGAGCCCCGACACAAACTCCCAAAGCATAAGCCGAAATCAAATGACCGGCTGTAGCGATACTGATTCCTAAGTCTCGAGCCACATCAGGCAATATTCCCATCATCACAAACTCGGCTATTCCAAGACCAAGCGTACCAAAAGCTAAAGCAATAAGACTCTTCTTCATACACGTTTTTCTTTATCGCCGCAAAAATAAAAAAATAAAGAATAACGTGATACAGAATAAAGTATAAACAATCTTACGATTATGTTATCTCGCTGTAATATGAAAACAACCTTGCTTAAACTCGTAACGAACGTAACATTTCTTTTGCAAACGCAAATCCTGCAACACGTCGGCTAACACACTTTTCAACTTTTCCTCCGGGGCGTCTTTACGCCCGTCCTTCTTGAAACGCGTATATGCCACGTCAAAAGTAGTCCCGTACACGTGAGCGGAATTGGCGCTGGCATTTCCATTACTCTTCCGCAACTTCTTCACGCTGGACCCCGTTCGTAACACACTTGTCACGATAATACTATGGGAAGGCAGGCCTTTCTGATACAGAGAGTCTTTAAAATTCCGGGCAATATCAGCCAATAAATCACAGGCCTCCGGTACAAGATAAGGCTCCGAATGTGTTAATTTATCCACCTGAAACAATTTGCAGGATTTAATCTCTTTTAAATTCCAGTCTGCCTTACTCAAATCCTCCGACGACTTCAATGGAGTAATTCCCAATCGCTTGGCGGATGACAGATGCCTGTCATTTAAATCATTAAAAGTTCTCTGGTAATTTTTAAAATAAACAAAAGGCTTTTTACTCTTTTCGTTTTCCTTACAAGCCTCAACCAATATCAACAACACGCACGCTATCGTGTAATACCACACCGTTCTTCTCATCTATATCTATTCATTTTTCACAGGTTCCACATGCACGGCCACGTGAGTACGTGATCCGTATTTAGCCCTCAAACGATTCTCGATCCCGGTAGCAACCACATGAGCTTCCCTGACAGTCATATCCGGCTGCAAACGGATATGCACTTCAATAGCAAAGTCACTACCGATCCGACGAGTTCTCAAATTATGAGGATCTTTTATTTGCGAGTCTTCATCTATTATCGTGATTATCTCCTTCTCGATCTCCTCCGGCAAAGAGCGCTCCAATAAATCATTTAAACAAGGAATCAAGAGCTGAATGGACACTTTCACGATAAAAACACTCACTACAACGGCTGCAATCGGATCAAGTACCCGCCAGTCTTTCCCCAGAAAAATCGCCCCGGCAATCCCCAATGCGGTACCAATAGACGAGAATGCATCCGAACGATGATGCCAAGCATTCGCCACAACAGCCTGACTTTGCACCTTATGCCCCACGATAACCGAGTAACGATACAGGATTTCTTTCACCACGATCGAAACAAGAGCGGCGATCAAGGCTATTAAATCGGGACTCTCCAACTTCTCCCCCCGATAAAAAGCAAATATCTGATTCAACCCATTCCAAAAAATCCCTGTTCCAACTATTAACAAAACGATCCCAATAATTACAGTTGCCAGTGTCTCATATTTACCATGCCCGTAATCATGTCCCGTATCCTTCGGTTTAGCAGAAACTTTCACGAAAACCAACACGATAATATCCGTCACGAAATCTGACAAAGAATGTACGGCATCCGCAATCATAGCACTACTTTGTCCCAATATTCCCGCCACGAACTTAAACACCAACAAAAAGAAATTAGCAATTGAACCGACAATTGTAACCCTATATATTTGCTTTTCCCGACTTTCCTTTTCCATTGACAACAATTAAACGTTTACAAAGTTACGAGAATTAATGTAATTTTACCGTAGAAATTTAGAACATTTTAAATGTTTAAACGTTCAAACACTTAAATTATAAAACGAATCAGAACATGAAACTCTTAGATGAATTTAAAGCTTTTGCCTTGAAAGGAAATGTGGTAGATATGGCCGTCGGTATCATTATCGGTGGTGCATTCGGAAAAATCGTATCATCATTGGTCAGTGACATCATCATGCCCCCTATCGGAATGCTTATCGGTGGCATGAATTTTTCCAATTTACACATCGTGTTACAAAAAGCCCACATGAACGAGGTTACGGGAAAAATGGTCGAAGCCGTCACCCTCAACTATGGAAACTTTATTCAAACAACAATCGACTTTTTGATTATTGCATTCTCAATCTTTATCGCCATCAAATTCATGAATAAATTAAGAACGAAAAAAGAAGAAACCCCGGCACCAACCGCACCTCCTGCCCCATCGAAAGAAGAAGTACTATTGACTGAAATCCGAGACATCTTGAAAGACAAACATTGATAAAATTTTAGATTTTAAATTTTAGATTGAGAGATTTAAGAATTCAATCTAAAATTTAAAATCTAAAATCAACCTAACGGATTTCCCCGATCTTACATACCTCAATAAACGAGGCTCCTTTACCATGCCCGAAACTTCCCCCAACAACCACCACGTAGTCATCAGCCTTAATGCCATTCTGCATCAACATTTCTGGCAGATCATTCATGAATTCATCCCGTGACATCGGTTTTTCAGTATAATAGGGATACACCCCGAACGAGAGAGCCAATTCACGCATAACCCGTTCATTATAGCACCGGGCGTAAACAGGCAAGTCACTCCGGAAAGCCGACAGGTAACGGGCTGTACGTCCGGAAAGCGTGTCGACCACAATCGCCTTAATCGGTAACATCAATGCTGTTTTCACTGCCGAACGAGCCAACGCTGCCGTAATCTCGTTATTTATACGGACCAAACTTCTCCCCGCATCCGGTGGAACTGTTCCCTCGTTCTCCTCTGCCACTTCACGCATCACGGTTACCGCCTCCTCAGGATATGCTCCGTAAGCTGTTTCCCCACTTAACATGATCGCATCCGTACCCATATAAATGGCGTTCGCAATATCACTGATTTCCGCACGAGTCGGCCTAGGATGCTCAATCATCGTGTGTAACATCTGCGTGGCAATAATCACGGGTTTCTTACTCTCAATACATTTTTTAACTATATATCGTTGAATCTTAGGGATTTTCTCAGCCTCGATCTCAATCCCCAAATCTCCGCGGGCAACCATCACCCCGTAAGCGTAATCCAGAATCTCATCAATATTATCCACCCCCTCTTGATTCTCGATCTTAGCAATGACCTTGATCTTACTTCCCCGGGCATCCAGAATAGCCTGTATCGCCATAACATCCTCTTTATTGCGCACGAAAGAGTGAGCTATAAAATCCAGATTATTATCTATCGCAAAATCAATAAACGCCCGGTCTTTATCACTCAACGATTCCAATTTTAAAGAAGCTCCCGGCACGTTCACGCTCTTACGATTTTTAATAACGGCCTCGTTTGTCACCATCATTTCCAGATAATGATCCTTTTTCTCAACAACGACTAATTCTACATCTCCATCGTCCACAAGAACTTTGTCACCTACTTTTATATCTTCTGCAAAATAAGGATAGGACACGTGAATTAATTTCCCTTCCATCTTTAGCTCCGGGTCACCCGTCAGGTAAATCGTTTCTCCCCGATCCACGTGCATCGGTTCATCCATAAGCATCGTTCTCACCTCCGGCCCTTTTGTGTCGATCAAGATGGCTATATTATCCGAAACCTTCCGAACATTCTCCACAACCTTCAACGCCTGCTCCATATCCTGATGAGCTGTATTTAACCGTACCACGTTCATCCCGGCACGATATAACTTCTCTAAAAACTCTACCTCACATCTTTTGTCAGATATGGTAGCCACAATCTTAGTCTTCTTCATATCATTAATAATAATAGTTATTCTTTGTGTATTTCTCCAACTTGTAACCTGTAACTTGCCGACCTGTAATGCGGCAAAACTGTTCACATGAAAGCCTGTAACGCCAGCTCGTAGGATTTCAATCCGAAACCGGCAATTACCCCCCGGCAAACAGGTGTTAGGAAAGAAACATGACGGAATACTTCCCGTTTTGCCGTGTTAGAAATATGAACCTCGATCACGGGACAGGGAATTGCCGAAATAGCATCCGCAATAGCAATCGAAGTATGCGTGTAAGCTCCAGCGTTCAAAATAATCCCGTCATAGGAGAATCCCACTTCATGAATTTTATTGATAAGCTCCCCCTCCACGTTCGACTGGTAATAATCGATCTCGACCCCTGTGTAGAAATCTCTCAGCCCCGACAAGTACTCCTCAAAAGAAGTTTCCCCGTAAATATTTTTTTCCCTGATTCCCAAAAGATTAAGATTGGGACCATTTAAAATCAATATCTTCATATTCACCGTTTTTACTGAATACAAAATTAACAAAAAAACGATGAAACCGGATATTTCAAACCGGATTTAGGTATTAAATTTCGATTACAAGGCCTAATAATAAAAATTATGAGTGTTAAACTTGACAAAACTGTTACAACTCAAAGAAAAAACTTATACCTTTATCTGGCAAAATCTATCAGAATACTCTTGAGATAGGTTTAAAGTGGTGAATTAGAATTTGTATTATTTATTTTGTAACACAGCTAAAAATGATTTGGAACGAAACGATAGATAGTTTTCGGACTTATTTGATTTTAGAAAAATCACTATCAACCAACTCGGTGGAAGCTTATTTGAATGACATCAGAAAGCTGGGAGCCTATTGTGAACAACGGACACCCTCATTGAATCCCAAAGAAGTGTCCTATGACGTATTAAACGAGTATATTTCCGCCTTGAAAGACACTGGGGTTACTCCTCGTACACAGGCTAGAAGTATATCTAGTATCAAATCTTTCTTCAAGTATTTGTTATACGATGGAGCCATCGGACTTAACCCGGCAAACTCGCTTGATGCACCAAAAATTGGACGAACCCTTCCTAGTGTCCTCAGCGTCGAAGAAATTGAAGCCATGATTAACGCCGTGGATCTGACCAAACAAGAAGGACAACGTAATAAAGCAATCCTCGAAACATTATATTCTTGCGGTTTGCGCGTATCTGAACTTGTCAACTTGAAGTTATCACAAATTAACTTCCGAACAGGATACATCAAAATCGAAGGAAAAGGAAACAAGGAACGGATAGTCCCACTGGGAGCGAAAGCAAAAGACGAAATCCGTTGCTATTTGAAAAAAGATCGCGACAAAATGAAAAAAGCAAGAGGATTCGAGGACATTCTCTTTTTAAACAAGATGGGAAAATCTCTTTCCCGCGTGATGATATTCAATATTATCAAAGAAACAGCACTCCGTGCCGGCTTGAATAAAGTAGTATCCCCCCATACCTTCCGTCACTCATTTGCCTCTCACTTGGTAAACGGTGGTGCCGACATTCGTACAGTTCAAGATATGCTGGGACACGAATCTATTCTGACAACGGAGATTTACACACACCTGGATAACTCATATCTTCGGGATACAATCACAAATTTCCACCCCAGAGCGAAGAAATCCCGCAAATGATCCTTATATTTGTATCCAATACCCGAAAAAGTATTGGATACAAATATTTAGAAACACATGGAAAACAAACAAGATATATTGAAACAGTTGTCCAGCAATGACATGGACATCGTTAGAGGGGCCATTGAACAAATCAAACAAGAAGGTGATATTTCTATCGTCCCCGAATTACTGGACATCCTGTTACAAAGTCAGGACACGAACACCATTACCAACCTCACGGCCTTACTCTCGGACGTAAAAGAATCTGATTTCAAAACGGTATTAATGGATAAATTAATCAACGCTCCCGATGGTAGCGGAAAAGCCAATTTATTACGCATATGTTGGGAATCAGCTATCGACTTTTCGGAATATCTGGACGTGTTTGTTGATATGTTATTACATGAAGACTTCATTGCGGCATTAGAAGCCTCCACCGTCATTGAAAACCTACACGGTAACATCCCGGAAGAAAAAATTCACATAGCCATACAACGCTTAAAATCCGAAAGTAATGAAGACAATGCCTTCTTACTGGAAGGTTCCATCCCCCATTTAGAAGAAATGCTCCTTAAAGAAGAAGAGAATGAAGAAGAACATCATCACGATCACGGCCACGATTGTAGTTGCCATTGTCATGATTAGTTCGCCCGAAATGAGATTATCTATTTCAAATTTTAGATTTTAGATTCCAATTTACGGGGCCTTGCTGGTTTTAGATTGGATGATTTAAATGATAACGTAATCATGTCATTTCAATTTAGAATCTAAAATCTAAAATTAATAAAGCCACTCTTTCACCTGTTCGACCTTCTCATCCAAAGACATATTTCCATCCAGCCATTTGATCTCGAACCCATCCCGTTCCATTTTACGGAACCAAGTCATTTGTCGCTTGGCAAACTGATGAATGGCAATGTTCAATTGCTCCACCATCTCGTCATAAGTCAACTCTCCGGTAAGATACAAGGTAAGGTATTTATACTCTAGCCCGTAATATATCAAGTCTTCCGGTTTTATTCCCCGATCAAGCAACCCTTTCACCTCATCAATCATTCCTGCCTGCAAGCGGGCATGTAAACGTTCTGTAATCCGCTTTCGACGAGTCTCACGATCAAACAGAACTCCGACAATCAAAGATCGGATCTCCGGGAACTCCCCTTTCACGGGTTCATGTGTAGTATAATACTCGGCAATCTCAATAGCCCGAATCGCCCGCTTTACCGTGTCCGTATCCGTCGTGTTGTGCAAGGAACGATAGGAAGACAATATATTGGATAATTCCGCCAACGACTTACAGGCCAACCGTTCCCGTAATTCGGGATTTTCCGGAACAGGAGTCATCCGGTAAGCTTTCAAAATGGATTCCACGTACAAACCACTTCCCCCGCACAACACAGGGAAAACACCCCTACGTTCACAATCCTGCCACACTTTTAAAAACTCCTGCTGATACATGAACAGATTAAAACGAAACCCAGCGTCGGCAATATCAATTAAATGATAAGGCACAGACGTACCTTCGTGGACATACTCGTCTAGGTCCTTCCCCGTACCGAGATCCATACCACGATAAATTTGTCTCGAATCGGCTGAAATAATCTCTCCTTTCAATTCTGCAGCCAAACGTACCGCTAAAGAGGTCTTTCCCGTGGCCGTAGCCCCTAAGATGGTCAGTAAATTATACATGAATATTGCTCTATGATGATACCTGTTTATCTTTCCCGACAAAGATAGTTTTAAAAGTCGCAAGATTTATCTTCCTACCTATTTTTTTCACCGTGTTAACACCAACTAATACCAAAAAGTGTTATATTTGAAAGCGACAAATAATACTACTTATTCAAAAAAATTATAAAATAGCAACTATGATAAACGATGACATCATTCGCTTAAGAGCTTTAGAACCTGAAGACTTAGAATGTCTGTATCAATGGGAAAATGATATGGATTTATGGGAAGTCAGTGACACGCTTACCCCCTTCTCCCTGTTCACGTTAAAGAAATACATCGAAACTTGTCATCTGGATATATATACCACCAAGCAACTTCGCTTGATGATTGAAAGAGTGGATACAAATGCCCGGATTGGATTAGTTGATCTCTATGATTTCGATCCATATCATCAACGTGCCGGTATCGGAATCATGATCCACAATACTGAAAACCAAAAACAGGGGTTCGCAACAGCCGCTATCCGTCTGATGATCGACTATTGTTTCGAAACACTGGGACTAAACCAGATTTACAGTAGCGTCCCCAGCGGAAACATTGGTAGCCGCAAACTTTTCGAGAAACTCGGTTTTGTACAGACCGGATACCGGAAAAACTGGCTCCGCCGGGGAAATGGCTGGGAAGACATTGTATATTTCCAACTACTAAATCAATAAACCAAATCGAGGGGCTGTAGTTTTACAGCCCCTCAAATTTATAAATTTAAACGGTTATGAAACACTCGTTATTACTGGTATGCCTATTCTCGGGATTCTTGACAAAAGCTGCTATCCCAGAGAAAACAATTCAAGCCACCATTACCAACATTCAGGCAAAAGGAGTTACTAACACAACCGCCATCGAAACCGGAGTACGACAAGTTGCCCACCTTTGGCAACCACAAGATGGCGCCGACTCCGAATTCCAAGAATTTTGCGTGAAAAACTATATCACCGACCCGGAACAAAAACAACAGGTATTCCAAAAGGTAAATCATTACTTCGAGGCTTTATGGGGACATTTTAACGAAATCACGCTTCAACTTCAATTAAACTTGCATCAGGACAACGGCCCTCTTCATGACATAGATCCCATGTTCGGAGCTTACAGTCCCGGCTCTCATTTGATTAATGATTTTTACAACAATAAAATCGGCTTTATCATTGCCCTCAATTTCCCGGAAGTACCTTTACAGGAAAAAGAAAAACTAGGTAACGACCGTATGGCTTGGGCCTATGCTCGCCTCGGAGACGTGTTTACCCAACGGGTTCCGGCAGAACTAATCCAAGCTGGTGTGAAAGCGGAAAGTGATGCAGACGTGTATATTTCAAGTTACAACATTTATATGGGCCACGTGCTAAACGCCAAAGGACAAAAGCTTTTCCCCGAAGATAAAATTTTGCTTACTCATTGGAATTTAAGAGACGAAATCAAGGCCAACTACAACAAAGGGAAAGAAGGTTTGGACAAGCAACGTACCGTTTATGAGGTTATGAAACGGATTATCTCGCAGGAGATCCCCGTGCAAGTCATCAATTCCGGAGCTTACGACTGGAATCCTTACACGAACACTCTCACTCAAAACGGACAAACTGCCACGGGAACCCCAGAGGCAACAGAACGTTATCAACGTATGTTGAATAACTTTCACGCCATGAAAGCCATAGACCCTTATGCCGGCAAGAATTTCATTGAACGAAAGTTTTCGGGAGAAATGGAAGTATCGGTAGAAGATGTAAAAGCTCTTTTCACCCAATTTCTCACTTCTCCGGAATTGAAAGAAGTCGGCAAGATTATTTCCAAACGTTTAGGCCGCAAACTGGAAGCATACGACATTTGGTACGATGGATTCAAACCTCGTAGTAATCTGGACGAGGCCAAGCTGGATGCCCAGATACAAAAACTTTACCCGAATGCAGAGGCTTTCAAGGCTGGACTCCCCTCCCTGCTCACACATTTGGGTTTCACCCACGAAAGAGCAAATGAAATTTGTGATAAAATAGCCGTAGATGCCGCGCGAGGATCAGGACACGCGTGGGGTGCCGCCATGAAGGGACAACAGTCCCATCTTCGTACCCGTATTCCCGCAGAAGGAATGAATTACAAGGGATACAATATCGCTGTTCACGAATTCGGCCACAACGTGGAACAAACCATTTCCATGTACAATGTAGACAATTTCATGATGGCCGGAGTTCCCAACACGGCTTTCACAGAAGCACTTGCTTTCGTGTTCCAAAAACGGGATCTGCAACTATTGGGTATCGAAAACAACGACCCGGAAAAAGACAAAATGGACATTCTTGACAAATTTTGGAGCCTGTACGAAATCATGGGAGTCTCCATGCTCGACATCTCCATTTGGGAATGGCTGTACACGAACCCGAATGCGACAGCCGAACAGCTAAAAGAAGCCTCTATCAGCTTGTCAAAAGAAATATGGAATAAATACTATGCCCCCGTCTTCGGCAAAAAAGATGAAACAGTTTTAGCCGTTTATTCCCACATGATCAGTTATCCGTTATATCTGTCAGCTTACGCCTTCGGTCAAATCATCGAATTCCAACTGGAAGATTACCTCAACGGCAAGAACTTCGCTCAAGAAGTCGATCGTATTTACCGACTGGGACGTCTTACCCCGAACGAGTGGATGATTCAAGCCACGGGAAATAACCTCAGCGTGGAACCCATGGTACATGCTTTACAGAAGGTAATCAAAAAATAAATCTTTTACTTCATATAAAGAAAACAGCCGACTGCAAAATACTAGTCGGCTGTTTTCTTTTTAAAACGATTTCACGTTCACTTATTTCCCTTCTCAGTGATAATCAATTTATCGTTTTCTTTATCATAACCGACATCCAGTTCCGTTCCTTCCGCTATTCCTTTAATAATCACCTCTGCCAACTCATCCTCCAGATATTTCTGGATAGCTCGTTTTAGCGGACGAGCCCCATACTGCGGGTCATATCCTTTCTCTATAATAAAGTCTTTCGCCTCCTTCGAGATCGTGATCACCAAACCGAGATCGTTCACCCGCTTGAACAGACTCTTCAACTCAATGTCAATAATCTTGTAAATATCCTCTTTGGTCAAAGGATTAAACATGATAATATCGTCAATACGATTCAAGAACTCCGGCGAGAAGGCATTTTTCAACGCTTTCTGAACAACCCCTCTGGCATACTCGCTATTTCCTTCCATATTCTGGGAACCAAAACCGATTCCCCGGCCGAAATCCTTCAACTGACGGCTACCGATATTAGAAGTCATGATCACGATCGTGTTCTTGAAATCCACTTTCCGCCCCAGACTATCAGTCAACTGCCCGTCGTCCAACAACTGCAACAGAATGTTGAACACATCCGGATGAGCCTTTTCGATCTCATCCAGCAACACGACAGAATACGGTTTACGACGTACTTTCTCGGTCAACTGCCCGCCTTCCTCGTATCCCACGTACCCAGGAGGCGCTCCTACCAGTCGGGACACGGCGAATTTTTCCATGTATTCACTCATGTCAATTCGGATTAACGCATCCTCGGTATCAAACAAGTAACGGGCCAGCACCTTGGCTAACTGTGTCTTTCCGACACCCGTCGGACCCAAGAAAATAAATGAACCGATCGGACGATTCGGATCTTTCAGCCCAGCACGATTCCTGTGTATGGCTTTCACGATTTTCTCGATCGCCTCCTTCTGTCCGACAACACTTTCGCTCAATTCATCGTGCATCTGCAACAACTTCATCCCCTCGGTCTTGGCAATACGTTTCACCGGCACTCCGGTCATCATGGCCACCACCTCGGCAATATGCTCTTCAGTCACGGTCACCCGGTTTTCCTGCAAATCCCGCTCCCAATTTACTTTCTCTTCTTCCAATTGTTTCAACAACTGCCGTTCCTTATCCCGGAAAGCAGCTGCCACCTCAAAATTCTGTTGTTTCACGGCCTCTTTCTTCTTCTCCTTCACCTCTTCCACATCCTTCTCTAACTGTTCAATAATCGGCGGCACGTTTATATTGGAAATATGTACTCTTGATCCTGCCTCATCCATGGCGTCAATCGCCTTATCCGGTAAAGCCCGGTCGGAAATATAACGGGTAGTCAGTTTCACGCAGGCCTTAATGGCCTCGTCCGTGTAACGCACGTTATGATGATCCTCGTAACGGGATTTGATATTATTCAGAATCTCCACCGTCTCGTCAAACGAGGTCGGTTCCACCAGTACCTTCTGAAAACGACGTTCTAAAGCACCGTCCTTCTCTATATTCTGGCGATACTCGTCCAGCGTCGTCGCCCCGATACATTGAATTTCTCCGCGAGCCAACGCCGGTTTCAACATATTGGCCGCATCCAGATTACCCCCGGAACCTCCGGCCCCGACAATCGTGTGAATCTCATCAATAAACAAAATAATATTCCGGTTCTTCGCCAGCTCGGCAAGAATCGCTTTCATTCGTTCTTCGAATTGGCCCCGGTACTTCGTACCTGCCACGATAGAAGCTATATCCAGCGAAATCACTCGCTTGTCAAACAGTACCCGTGATACCTTCTTCTGAACGATACGCAGAGCAAGCCCCTCGGCAATAGCCGATTTACCCACCCCCGGATCACCAATCAACACCGGGTTATTCTTCTTACGACGGCTTAGGATCTGTGCCAGACGTTCGATCTCCCGGTCACGTCCCACGATCGGGTCCAAAGCCCCCTCTTCCGCGGCTTTCGTGATGTCATTCCCGAAGTTATCCAGTACGGGAGTATCGGATTTGGAAGAAACAGGACCTCCTTGACGATAAGGATTATACATGGAAGATTCATCGTCTCCGTCCTCCGGATCATCCCCCTCGTCATTAAATTCGGATTGCATCCGCATCTTCTCTTTTAGCACGGCCTCTTTAAAGATGTCGTAATCTATATTCATTGTTTTAAATAACTTCGTCACAAAGCCGGCTTGATTCTTCAATATTGCCAGCATCACGTGTTCAGAGTCCAATTCATCGTCACCCAGATCCCACGCCTCGTCGGACACACGTTTCAACACGCTATTCGCCGCTAATGTAAAGTCAAGACTTTCCACTTTATCGGATTTATAACGTTTCCCCTCCAGGCGTTGTTCTATCTTATCTTTCACCTCGTAAAAATCCAACCCTAAAGACATCAATATATCAATCGCCCTTCCACTTCTCAACTTCAACAATCCCAAAAACAAATGCTCCGGATAAATTTTAGAATTCCCCAGTCGCTTTGCTTCCTCTCCTGCCGAAGTCATGATCTGTTTTAGTCGTCTCGTATCTTCTTTTCCCATATTTTCAATGCCGCCCTTCCACGGCTTTACTTGTTACTTTTTTATTTATCGTAAAGATAAACTATATACTTTAATATTCAAAATAAGTCCACAAGCATTTACAACGTATAAAATATACCAATCTTTATGAACCCATTAATGTATTAAACTCTTTTTCGGTCAAAATAGTTACATTTAACTTCTGTGCTTTTTGCAATTTACTCCCGGCATTCTCCCCCGCCAAAAGATAAGTCGTCTTGTTAGACACTGAATCACTGACTTTTCCCCCGGCTTTCAGGATTATTGCCTTAAAATGCTCACGTGGCAACGAAAGAGTTCCCGTGATCACGAAGGTTGTGCCGGCCAACTGATCGGATTCACCCTCTTCCTCCTGTATTGTCCCGCTAATACCATATTGCAAAAAGCGTTCCATCATCTCCCGGTTCTCCGTTCTTTCAAAATAACGGATCACGCTACCGGCCATCTGATCCCCAATATCCTCGACCTCCGTCAACTGTTCAAACGTCGCATCCATCAACTTCCGGATGTCCTTAAAATGACGGGCCAGATTCCTCGAAGCTGTCTCTCCGATATAGCGAATCCCCAGAGCATTAATGAATTCCGGCAAATTCCGTTGTTTCGATTTCTCGATTCCGGCAATAAGATTATCCACCGATTTTTCTTGTAAACGATACACGCTCAACGTGTTCATTTTCCGGATAAACTTTTCTTTTCCCTGTAAAAAACGATACACTCGCTCGGCATCCTCACGTGACATTTCGTCAGTCTCCGCAATCTCATCCAGTGTCGCCGTGTAAAGACGATAAACATAGTCGAACTTAACAGACAGTAATTCAGACTTATGAAAATCAATCCCGGGTATATCCAACGCGTAAATCACCACATCCAACGGCAGCATATCCACTTCTCCGGCCTGCTTTAAACGCTCCAGCGGTTCATTAAATGGCATTCGGAAATACTCCAGCATTTTATTGATATTCTTTTCCCGGTCACCGGGGAATTGCAGGTTTCCAACAGCCATCAACTCCTCTTTCGAGGCCCCGGCCAATTTCGTCAGACTACCGAAATGTTCTGCCAAAACATCCGCGTTTTTGGCAGACATATTCTTCATCCCGATCTCAAAAGCATAAATCACTTTCCCCAACGGAATACTGGTCATCACGTAACTCTCCGGGTAAAGAATCTTTTCCAACCCGATCAACTCCTCCCGACGGGACGGCAGAGTATAAATATCCGCAACATCCCGAATAAACCCTTTCGTCAGCAATAAATCAATGGTTTCACCCCCCATTCCCTCTATATCCATCGCTTTCCGGCTCACGAAATGTTCCAGTTTCCCGGCAATCTGCGGAGGACAGTGATCCTCATTCGGGCAATAATGATTTGCCCCTCCTTCATTACGAATCAACGGAGTACCACATTCCGGACAATGCGTAATAAACTCGATTACCGGGGCATCTGCCACTCTCTTTTCCACGTCCACCCCCACAATCTTCGGGATAATCTCTCCCCCTTTCTCCACGTACACCATATCGTGTAGGTGCAAATCCAGTTCCCGGATAATATCTTCATTATGCAGAGAGGCCCGTTTCACGGTAGTCCCCGCAATATGAACGGGTTCCAGATTAGCCACCGGGGTAATCGAACCGGTACGTCCCACCTGGTAATCCACGCTAAGTAACCGGGTCTCCACCCGCTCCGCCTTGAACTTGTAGGCCACCGCCCACCGGGGAGATTTCGCCGTGTATCCCAACTGCAACTGCTGCCTGATACTGTTCACCTTAATCACAATCCCGTCAATCGGCACCGGGAGATTCTTCCGTTCCACATCCCATTTGTGAATAAAATCAAGAATCTCGTCTATATTGTGACATAATCCGATATACGGGGGAATATTAAACCCCCATTCCCTCGCTTTCATTAAATTCCCGTAATGTGTCGGGGTCAGCGTGATTTCTCCCGGCACGTAATATAAATAACAATCCAACTGCCGCTTGGCAACAATGGAAGAATTCTGTAACTTCAACGTACCCGCTGCCGCATTCCGCGGGTTGGCAAATAAAGCCTCGCCCGCCTCCAGCCGTTCCTCGTTCAATCGATTGAACACGGCAAAAGGCATTAAAATCTCCCCCCGAATCTCGAACTCCGCGGGATAATCCTCCCCCTGCATATGCAATGGAACCGTTCGAATGGTTCGTACATTAGTTGTCACATCGTCCCCCTTCACGCCATCACCCCTCGTCACCGCCACCTGCAAATTCCCATCTTCATAGCGCAGGCTGATAGACGTCCCGTCATACTTTAACTCGCAGACATACTCCACGTCATCTCCCCCGATACCTTTTCGCACCCGTTCATCAAAATCCCGGATTTCCTGTTCGCTATACGTGTTCGCCAATGACATCATACCATATTTATGCGCCACCTGCACAAACTCATTCGTCGTATCATTCCCCACCCGCTGCGTCGGTGAATTCGGATCAAACATTTCCGGATGCTCCGCCTCCAAGCGTTCTAGCTCATGCATTAACTCATCAAACTTCTGATCGGTAATTACCGGCTCATTCTTCACATAATACAGGTAGTTGTAATACTCCAACAACTTTCTCAACTCAACAATTCTATCCATAAACAGTTTCAAGTTACAAGTTTTTTCAACTTTCCGCCTCCTCCCCTCCAACTCCTCTTTACACAAGAGGAACGCTAATTACCAAGCGGTTTTCCCTCCCGAGCAAGGAGGGAACAAGGGAGGTCGTTATTCTTATCGTAAACTTTTCTAATACTCTCATCGTGTACAAAGATAATTGTTCTTGATGGAGATTGTGGGAAAAAATAATTATTTTAGCGGAATAATTTTATAAAAAAATAAACAACAAGCTACTACATATGAGACACAAACATACCTCGTTTTTCTTAAATTCCCTAACAATAGGTATATTACTTATATTCACACTTGTCACCCCCGGTAAAGCCCAATTTGTCGATCTCGGACAAGACCCGTGCAGTACCCGCTGGCGACAAATCAAAACGGATAACTTCCAGATCATCTACCCTGATTTCTTCGAGGATAACGCACAATACCTGGCAAATATTTACGAGAAACTATACGCCCACGCCAATACCCTCGGCATCAAACCCAAAAGAATGTCCATGATCGTACGGGCTAATGGTGGCGTATCAAACGGGAACGCGGGCTGGGCTCCCAAAAAGAGTGAACTCTACACGGCTCCCCCGCAGGATGTCAGCGACGCTTGGCTGGAACACCTATGTATTCATGAATTTCGTCACATTGTACAATACGACAAGGTGAACCAAGGTTTCACCAAAGCATTATATTACATCTTCGGGGAGCAAATCACGATGGCTGTCATCGGGGTATATGTACCCATGTGGTTCCTCGAAGGGGATGCCACCGTATTCGAAACCTCTGTCGGGAAAAGCGGACGGGGACGTTCACCCGAATTTCTCAATGAAATGAAAGCCCAGGTCACGGAAAAAGGGATTTACACCTACTACAAGGCCGTCCTCGGCTCCTACAAGGATTTTGTTCCCAACCACTACGCCCTTGGTTATTACATGGTCGGGAACAGCCGTGTTCACTACGGTCCCGACATCTGGCAGGATGCCCTCTCCCGGGTCGGGAAACGTCCTTACGGGATCACGCCTTTCGCCCGCAGCCTCAAACTCACGATGAACGAAAAACGGGACTCCATCTGGTCATCCCGTCATTTCCAGTCCCTTTTCATCAACCCCGACAGCGTGAAACAGGCCAACACCCATTGCGATGCCAAACGCACGCTCTACCGGGATAACTTCAGCGAACTCCAACAAATATGGAAACAAGAGTCCGACCAAGTACCCCATTCATTCGATACAATCACGACCGCAAACAAGATATACACGAACTACCATTACCCGACAGCCACCCCAACCGGACAAATCATTGCCTACAAAGAAGGATTGGCACAAGAAGGAGCCTTGGTAATCTTACACCCGGACAAGGACGAGATCATCACCCGAACGGGAATCATGTACGATTATAAATTTGCCTATCAGGACGAAACACTCGTGTGGTCCGAGTACAAATACCATCCCCGCTGGGAACACGGGGGTAAAATGGTACTGGCCAGCTACGATATACGTCACAAAAAATATCATCGTTACCCCGCCCGGCAAAACAGGTATGCCCCTTTTGCCGTGGAGGGAAACTGGGGATTCGTGGAAGTTGACAAAGAAGACAATGCCTCCATCGTGATCCTTGACAACACGTTCCAAAAAGAAATATTCCGGGTAAAAGGCTCTGGAGACGAGTTATTCGCGCATCCCTCCTATGACGGGAAAAACAATATCGTCACCGTGGTGGTATCTTCGAAAGGCAAACACCTCGAATCCATCGATATTCACACGGGCAAACGTACCCCGATCACCGCATTCACTCCTTACGAGATTGACAATCCGGTTGCAGTGAACGACCAGATTATATACCGGGGAGCTTTCGATGCCAACAACTCGTTCTACCGGCAAACCCAACCGCAAGAATTCGGTGCAAACATACTTAACTCCAAATTCGGCCTGCGCTACCCGATCGTTTCCCCGAACAAGGATTCACTTTTATTCTCGTTCTATACTTCCGACGGGTATAAACCAGGTAAAATTGCCATAAGCCAACTAGAAAACAAAATAATTAATCCCCAGACCTTCCGTATCGCCGACAGCGTGACACGACAAGAAAACTGGCAATTCGAACTAACCGCCGACTCCACCTATGCCAGTCGGAAATACAACAAAACAACCCACCTATTCAACTTCCATAGCTGGGGTCCCATCTTTCCGGATGCCGAAGACGTGGACATCGATTTCGGGTTAGCGGTCAGCTCGCAAAACAAACTAAGCACCCTGTTCCTGACCGCGGGATTCGTGAGAGGAAAAGGTTACGAACACGGCAACTGGCAGGTAAAAGCCACCTACAAAGGATTCTGGCCCACCCTGCAACTGGAATTCAAGAGCGGACGCAATGACGATTTCATGCAAGATTACGCGATAAAAATCGTTCAAACCCAAGAAATCGACACGATTCGTACCATTTATAAATCACAACGCACGAAAGGAACAGCCACCGTACAATTTCCGTTCAACATTTCCCGGAAAAACTATTCCCGTTATATCATCCCTTACGTGAAATATGAAATTCAAGCCATACATTCGATAACACAGAGGCGTTCTTACCTGTTGGATCACAATCGGTGGACCAGCCTCCCCTCCAACAACCCGTATAACTCCGCACTCGCAAACCCGGATGATGTAAAACTCCAGATCATGCGCTACGGGCTTGTCCTCAACAACCAAACTCGTACAAGTCAACGGGACATCTATCCCCGCTGGGGACAACGCCTAGAAATAGGATATGCCCACACGCCATTCGACGGATTGGACTACGGTGATACGAAATGGGCAGAAGGACGTTTGTATCTTCCCGGATTCTGGAAACATCACTCTTGGACGCTCTACTTCGGCCATCAACTAAAATCGGATAAAACAACCAACTACTACGGGAACCAGATTTACTCTCCCCGAGGAGCCTCCCTCTACGGGTACAACCTGTCAACGTTGAAAATCTCTTACGCCTTGCCGTTCTGGTACCCGGATGCCCACATCGGACCGCTTGTCTACATGAAACGGTTCACGGCAGAACCCTTCTTTGATACCGGCTGGGAGAAAAATCGCTATTGGAACAAAACCTATCACTCCTATGGCGTGGAAATTTCAGCCGACACTCATTTCTTCCGTCTCCCGTTCCCCGTAAACATCGGTTTCAGAACCGGATACGAAACAAAAAGCAACTCCATGTTTGTCGATATGCTCTTCTCGGTGGCCTTTACCATTTGATAGATTCAAAATATTCGGATTCCCAAACTTTGAGAATCCGATTTTTTTTAATTACCTTAGGAGCAATCAAAAAACAAACTTATGACTCTAAAGGAAATTGCTGCGTTATCAAATGCCCGGGTGATTCACGAAAACGGCCATCTCGACAAAGTCATCCGTCATGCTTTCGCTGCCGATTTGATGAGCGACGTCCTCCGGTTAGACACCAGCGAGATGATTCTCATCACGGGACTAGCCAACTTACAGGTAATTCGCACGGCAGAAATGTCTGACATCAGTTTCATTCTATTTGTTCGAGGAAAACAAGCCTCCCCCGATATGGTAGAATTAGCCAAAGAGTGTAACATCGCTATCTTACAAAGCAAGCAGAGCATGTTCAAAGTCTGCGGACTTCTGTACGAAGCAGGGCTAGAGCCCATTTATTAAAAACAAGCATTATGGAATTCAATTACAACATCGAAGGAGGAAACTTTTCACGTGCCGGTACTGCCTCAAGCGAGGTAAAAAAGATACTAAAACAACTTAACGTCAACCCTGCCGTTCTAAAACGAATCGTGGTTGCCCTCTATGAAGCAGAGGTAAACGTGGTTGCTCACGCCTACGAAGGAACCATGCAAGTGTCAATTGATCCCACTGTTATCACCGTCGTCATCAGCGACCGGGGTCCCGGAATACCGGATATAGACCTAGCCATGCAGGAAGGATATTCCACCGCCTCCCCCGAAGTCCGGGAAATGGGATTCGGAGCAGGAATGGGTCTCCCGAATATGCAGAAAAACTGTGATAAACTAACCATCGAATCCAAAGTAAACGAGGGGACTAAAGTCACGATGACCACTTTTTTTTAATCGCCTGTGGCGATTAAAAAAGCTAAAAGTTAAAGATTAAAAGCTAAAAGTAGGAAATCAAAAAGCGTTGGCCTCGCGCAGCTGGAATCTAAAATTTAAAATCTAAAATTAATCCATGGAACCGTTTTACCACGCCTTAAAAGTTGCCAGTACTGCTTGCATCGGATGTACGCACTGCATGAGCCTCTGCCCCACGCAAGCCATCCGCATTAAAGGTGGTTTGGCAACAATAAACAAAAATGCTTGCGTCGACTGCGGCAAATGCCTCAAGTCGTGTCCGCAACATGCGATATACGTGGAGCAGGACGATTTCAACCAAATATTCAATTTCAAACACCGGATCATCCTTCTCCCGACAGTTCTGTTTGGACAATTCTCGGAAGAAATCACGGAACAACAAATCTTCGCGGAACTCCACCAGATGGGGTTCACGGAAGTAATCGAGGTGGCACAAGCATCGGGCATCTTGGCAAAAGCCATACAACGCTATATGGAAAAGAATTCTTACGAGCGTCCTTTCATCTCGTCCTTCTGCCCGGCAATCGTCCGCTTAATACAGGTACGTTTTCCCTCGCTGATAGACCACATTGTCCCGTTAAAACAAGCCATGGACCTAGCAGCCATTTTCGCCCGTAAAAAATATCTCGACAAGGGGATTTCGCCGGATGAAGTCGGTATATTCTACGTCACTCCATGCGCCGCAAAAATCGCGGCAGTAAAAAGCCCGGTTGGCGACGATCAATCCAACATCGACGGAGTTATCAACTTGAATTTCATTTATAACAAAATACAACTGGGCCTCACGCAACACCGGGATCAACCCGTGGGAAGGGTAACCGAACGCACGTACCTCTCTCCCGAATCCATCGCCTGGGACTTGTCGGAAGGTGAGGCCTCTAAATTTGAAGGTCGCTGCCTGGCCATTGACGAGATCCACAACGTGATCGACATACTCGAAAAAATAGAAAATGATGAACTCACGGACATCGATTTTCTTGAACTACGAGCCTGTGACCACTCCTGCGCCGGCGGTGCGCTTGTCGTGAACAACCGATTTTTGACCATCGAACGCCTGCGCAAACGGATGCAAGCCAGCAAACACGAACAACAGCAACCCGATTTCGATGACATACAGGAATACGAATCCTACCTCTTCAAACAAGGTAAACTCCGCAAGAAAATCCCACCACGATCCATCGAACAACTCGACGAAAATATGCTTGTCGCCATGGAAAAGATGGAAAAATTAAACCGCATCATGAGCGTTCTCCCGCAAATCGACTGCGGGGCCTGCGGTGCCCCGGCCTGTCACACGCTAGCAAGGGACGTCGTTCAAGGAAAAGCAAAACTCAATCAATGCGTGTTCATGCAAAAAATCTTGTGCAACGAAGCCTTGATGACACCGGAAGAATCCCTCGAACTTTCAGAAAAAACGTGGGGATTAAAAAGATTTGGAGAATAAACAAGATAAAATATATTCACGAAAAACACAAACTACAAATTATGACAGTACAAGACATTGTTTCCCAGCTAAACCTCACGGTATGTTCCGGACAAGAAGGTTTACAACGAGAAGTTAAAGGCGGCTACACGTCCGATTTGTTAAGTGATGTCATGGGACATGCCCAAGAAGGAGATGTATGGGTCACCCTACAAACACACAAAAACGTCATGGCTATTGCCTCCTTGAAAGAAATCGCGGCCATCATTCTGGTCAAAGGACACCTCCCGGAAGAAGATACGCTGGAAGAAAGCAATAACGAAAACATCCCCATTCTCTCCAGCCCGTTACAGACTTTCGAAATCACGGGACAATTGTACAAACTACTTCACCCGTAATCACGAATTCCATGGAAATCCGGGCCGATCTACACATACACACCGTGCTGTCACCTTGCGGGGATCTTGACATGAGTCCCGCAAACATCATCGGTATGGCATTACAGAAAGGCCTGTCCCTCATCGGAATCTCCGACCATAACTCCACCCGGCAAGCCCCCGTGATCCAGCAACTGGGCGAACAACAAGGGCTACGGGTTCTTTGTGGGACGGAAGTCAACACGGCGGAAGAAGTTCACGCCCTCGCATACTTCCCCACCTTGGAACGCCTTACCGCATTCCAGCACTTCCTCGATCTCCACCTCCCGGATATAAAAAACAATCCGGACAAATTCGGTTACCAGGTTGTAGTGGATGCCGAGGAACAGATTACATACGAAGAAGAACGGCTACTGATCACGGCCCTGGATGTTGATATAAACACGATAGAACGTACTGTTCACGCACTGGATGGCATCTTCATCCCAGCCCATATTGACAAATCCCGTTTCAGTATTCTCTCGCAACTCGGATTCGTCCCCAAAGACTTGAAATGTGAGGCTCTTGAACTCAGTCCTCACACGACACGGGAACAATTTCTTCAACAAAACGCGTACTTATCCGGGTATAAATTCATCCGCTCTTCCGATGCACATTACATTGACGACATCGGTAAAGTTTTCACGATATTCTCGCTACCGGACTTGTCATTCGATTCCATCCGAACAGCTATCACCCGTTAACTTAAAACTTGCAAGACTATGTTTTTGGACACCATGTCACCGGAAGCCATTATCAAAGAGGCAAGACGCGATACTACCGCGATTCAGAACAAGAGGGATTTTTTCATCAACACGCATCGCCGGGAAATCCTGTTTGCCAAGAAATTTCCCGTATCATACCGAATCGAATGGAAATCCCCTCTCACATACAACAAATGGCACATTATCATCACGTGCAATAACAAAAAAGAACGGGAAAACCCGGACGTTCATTACTACTCCACTTACGAAACCCACTGTGGCACGGGCATTATATTTCCAGTCTACAACATAAAAACCGAAGAACTCGTTTTCAGCAGGTACACGGGACACTTTTTCAGCCGTTACCGCACACGTCATTTAATTCCCAACAATCTCCATACCCCCGGGATGGATGTAATCCGATATTACGTGGACCACAACAGCAGTTATTTTTACCCCAAACCCGATGAAGAAAAAAGATTCACGTGTTGCCTCACTGACGGTATTGCCCTAGGAATTTGCGAGAATGGTCTCGACACCTTCCGCACCTTTATATCACATGATATGCTATTCAAAATACAAGAGAGAGTCCTTCATTCCAGTATCGAATACCAACGCCTTCTCGATGCTTACATCAACGACAAACTCCCGGCCTCCTATCAAAAATACTACCTTCAAGGAAGAGTGGGAAGAATTGCAGGACCGGAACCCGCCCCAAAACTATCACTTGACGACGTGAAAGATTTATTAAAAGACAAACCTAAAATTCCCCTTTTCTCGCCACTTAACGGAAAAATTGAGCTGGAAGACTAAAAGAAAAAATAATCCCTTTAAACGACCCATTTATCGAAAGCCCGTTTATTACCTTAAGCCCATGTTTCAACAGTCACGCATTAATTCGAATTCAATAAAAATCGAATTCAAATTAATATAAAATAGTGTTATCAAAATGCTATATTATTGTTATCATATTGTGATCCGCTCCCATTCCCCTCCCATTCCACTCCTATTCCCCTCCTATTCCCCTCCTATTAAAATTAAAAAAATTATTGTAATATAATAGTAACAATTAACACTAGGATAAGTCTATTATAACAATTTAATCACAGAATAATAGTTCTATCGGATAGAAATTCCCTCAGAAAATCCTCGTTACCGGGACATAACTCCACAAGATTTTTTATAGCAAAAAACGAACGTTTTATTATACGGAAATACTGACCATCAACAAAATGGATAATATTCATATTTGCTTTGCTTTCTATTTGATCGATAGAATATTAAAAAATAAGCAATATAGTCGATCTTTAGTAAAAAAGATCTATATTTGTGACGTTAATAAACGTTCATTTTTTGACACGAAGAAAAACACCTATGGATAGTCATAACACATTGCCCATCAAAAAATTACTCGTTGCCGAAGACAATGAAAGTAATTTTCTTTTAGTCATGGCTATCTTGAAAAAAGAATACCAGATCATCCATGCCGTAGATGGAGTGGAAACCCTCCAAAAATACCGACAATACTCTCCCGACGCCATTCTCATGGATCTCAAAATGCCAAACATGGACGGATTGGAAGCTACCCGTGAAATCCGGAAATTAAACACATATATCCCCATCATCATCGTGAGCGCTTTTGCCTTCGACAGTGACAAGCAAGAAGCAAACGAAGCCGGTTGTACGGACTATCTTACGAAACCGATCGACTCTCGTTTATTAAAAGAAACTCTGAAAAAATACCTTTCCTGAAACTAAAACAAAATTCGCACGAAATAGACCTGTTTTTCGATATACGAATCACAAAAATCAACGAATTACAATACAGAATAATTTCTACATTAGAAACAATCTATATAATGCCAAGTTGATAACAAATAACTTGTACCTATTAATAAATTAATTATATTTGGAACGCTTTTCATAGTGATTGAAATCAAATCACTGGAAAAAGCAAAAAATTATAAGAATGTGTGCTTCTCATTCAAGAAAAAATAGAGTAATTAATACAGGTATTGAATGCAAACGTTATCGGACCATATCTTAGATATTGCCCAAAACTCGATACGAGCCCAAGCCTCTCGTGTTGAAATTAAACTGCAAGAGAATATAACGAAAGATTCTCTTGTTATTACGATCAGAGATAACGGGTGTGGTATGGACGAAACCACGGTTGCAAAAGTTACCGATCCTTTTTTCACGAGTAGAACTGTGCGTAAAGTCGGGCTGGGCATCCCTTTATTCAAACAGAATGCAGAGGCAACAGGAGGAACCTTGAAAATAAAATCAAAACCGGGAGAAGGTACCACAATCGAGGCAAGTTTCGGTCTTTTACACTGGGACAGACCACCCATGGGTGATATTGCCGGGAGCATCGTGATTCTCGTGTCGGCAAATCCCGAAATCAACTTTATTTACCGTCACACCACGGAGAAAGGGGAATATACGTTCGACACGAATGAAGTAAAAGAGATACTGGAGGGAGTACCTCTCAACGACCCGGAAATCGTTATAGCATTAAGACAAATGATCCGGGAAAACATAAAAGAGATTACACAAACAAGTTAACACAAAATAACCTTAATCATTTTATATGGAAAAAATCAAATCACTCGCGGACCTCAAACGCATCAAAGAAAACGTGCAGACGAAGATTGATCTTCGGGAGAAAAGTGAACAGGTTGAAAACCTGATCCAGATTAAAGTGGCTATGGCAACTTGCGGGATCGCCGCAGGTAGTAAGGACACCATGAACTACTTTATCGAGAACCTGGAGAAAAACGGGATTGCTGCCGTGGTTACACAAACCGGATGCATGGGGTACTGTTACGCGGAACCGACCGTGGAAATCACAAAACCGGGGAAAGACCCGATCGTGTTCGGACATGTAACGACCGAAAGAGCCGAAGAAATCATTCAGAAATACCTGAAGAATGACGAGCTCGTGGCCGACATCATTCCGGTAAATTTTGAAACAATCTAAAACAAAAAAAAAGACAGCTAGAACAACTAATCAAAACCTTGAATCTATGAGTTATAAAATGCATATCCTCGTTTGTGGTGGAACGGGATGTAGAGCATCTGCCAGTCACCAGATTATTACCAGACTGGAAGAATGTTTAAAAGAGAAAAACCTAGAAGACGAAGTTCAGGTCATCGCAACCGGTTGTTTCGGTTTCTGTGAAAAAGGACCGATCGTGAAAGTCATGCCTGACAACACCTTCTACGTACAGGTTAAGCCGGATGACGCCGAGGAAATTGTAAATGAACATGTTATCAAAGGACGTAAAGTCGAAAGATTATTATATAAAGATCCGGAAAAGAAAGAAGCAGTAAGCGACTCGAAACACATGGGTTTCTACAAGAAACAACTGCGGATCGCCTTGCGTAACTGCGGATTCATTGACCCGGAAAATATTGAAGAATACATCGCACGTGAAGGATATTCCGCGTTAGCGAAATGTATCACCGAGATGAAACCGGAAGAAGTGATCAACGAGATCAAATTATCCGGACTTCGCGGTCGTGGAGGTGGTGGATTCCCCACCGGATTGAAATGGGAATTCGCGAGCAAATACCAGGCTGACCAGAAATACGTGGTTTGTAATGCTGACGAAGGTGACCCGGGCGCATTCATGGACCGTTCCATCATGGAAGGTGATCCACATTCGGTTATTGAAGCCATGGCCATTTGCGGATACAGTATTGGGGCTACCAAAGGGTTGGTTTACATCCGTGCCGAATACCCGCTTGCCATTCAACGCCTGAAAACAGCCATCCACCAAGCCGAAGAATTCGGTTTACTGGGTGAAAATATCTTCGGAACCGATTTCTCGTTCAATATCGAACTACGCTACGGGGCCGGAGCTTTCGTTTGTGGCGAGGAAACAGCATTGATCCACTCCATGGAAGGACACCGCGGAGAACCCACGATGAAACCACCTTTCCCGGCAGAATCAGGTTACCTGAATCGCCCGACCAACGTGAACAACGTGGAAACCCTGGCTAATATCCCGGCGATCATCATGAAGGGAGCCAATTGGTTCAACAAAATCGGAACGGAACGTTCCAAGGGAACCAAGGTATTCGCCCTTGCCGGAAAAATCAATAACGTGGGATTGATCGAGGTTCCCATGGGAACTACCCTTCGTGAAGTGATTTACGAGATTGGTGGCGGTATCAAAAACGGTAAAAAATTTAAAGCGGTACAAACCGGAGGTCCTTCCGGCGGTTGCTTGACCGAGAAACACTTGGATGTACCGATTGATTTCGATAACCTTCTGGCATCCGGTTCCATGATGGGTTCCGGTGGTATGATCGTGATGGACGAAGACGACTGTATGGTATCTGTTGCCAAATTCTATCTTGAATTCACAGTGGAAGAATCCTGCGGTAAATGTACACCTTGTCGTATCGGCAACAAACGCTTGCACGAAACCTTGGATAAAATCACGCAAGGTAAGGGAACCATGGAAGATCTTGAGACATTGAAAAACCTCAGCCGCGTGATCAAAGACACGGCCTTGTGCGGTCTGGGACAAACTTCCCCGAATCCGGTATTGTCTACCATAGATAACTTCTATGACGAATATCTCGCCCACATCAAAGACAAGAAATGCCCGGCAGGACAATGTAAGGCATTACTCATGTTCCACATTGACCCGGAACTTTGTATCGGATGTGGACTCTGTGCCCGAAACTGTCCGGTAGATGCCATCGTGGGTGAACGCAAAGAACCGCATTTCATCAACACGGCCAAATGTATCAAATGTGGCGCATGTATGGAGAAATGTAAGTTCAAAGCAGTAAGCACGAGATAATTTAGAATTTAAAATTTAGAATTGCTCAAGCAGTTGAAGAAGTTTATACTATGAATGAAAATATAACACTCAAAATAGACAATCGGGAAATCAGCGTTCCCAAAGGAACCACGATTCTTGAAGCAGCCCGGGAACTGGGTATCGATATACCCACGCTTTGCTACATGAACCTAAAAGATTTATGCATCAAAAACGCCCCGGCATCTTGCCGTATCTGCGTGGTTGAAGTAGATGGCAGGAAAAATCTTGCCCCTTCTTGTGCCACCCGTTGTGAAAACGGTATGAACGTACACACGAATACCATGCGCGTGCTGAACGCCCGGAGAACCGTTTTGGAATTAATGCTTTCGGATCACCCGTCAGACTGTCTGGTATGTGCCAAATCCGGTAGCTGCGAGTTGCAAGCCGTGGCCATCAAACTGGGAATCTGCGAAATTCCTTTCCAAGGTACGCAAACCGAATACAAGGTTGATTTATCCCCTTCTATCCGTCGGGATGCCACGAAATGTATCTATTGCCGTCGGTGCGAAATGATGTGTAATGACATACAAACCGTAGGGGCACTCGGTGCCGTGAACCGCGGATTTGATTCGGTGGTAATGCCGGCGTTCGATCAGGCACTGCAAGACTCGGAATGTACTTTCTGCGGACAATGCGTGGCTGTATGCCCGGTAGGAGCTTTAACCGAACTGGATCACACGAACCGGCTGATTAAAGATCTGGCAAACCCGGACAAGACCGTAATCGTGCAAACTGCCCCGGCCGTTCGTGCCGCCTTAGGGGAAGAATTCGGGTTACCTGCCGGAACATCCGTGACGGGAAAAATGGTTGCCGCTTTACGCAAATTAGGCTTTGCCAAGGTATTTGACACGGACTTCGCTGCCGACTTGACCATCATGGAGGAAGGTACCGAATTATTAGGTCGTTTGACAGCATTCTTAAATGGAGATAAGGATGTGAAACTTCCGATCATCACCTCTTGTTGTCCGGGCTGGGTGAATTTCTTCGAGAAACAATTCCCGGATTTACTTGATAATCCTTCTAGTGCACGTTCCCCGCAACAGATGTTTGGAGCTATTGCAAAAACTTACTGGGCTGAAAAAATGGGAATCAAACGGGAAGACCTGATTGTAGTATCCGTAATGCCATGTCTGGCTAAAAAATTCGAAAGTGAACGTGACGAATTCAGAACAAATGGGGATCCGGACGTGAACTATTCTATCTCTACACGTGAATTGGCTGCTTTGATCAAACAAACGAACATCAATTTCATGCAACTGGAAAACGAGGATTTCGACGCACCGTTAGGAGAATCTACCGGAGCCGCTGTTATTTTCGGTGCATCCGGAGGTGTTATGGAAGCAGCCTTACGTACGGCTTACGAGGTACACACGGGTAAAACGTTGGATAACGTGAACTTCGAAGGTGTTCGCGGAATCGAAAACCTGAAAGAAGCCACCATCGACGTAGACGGGTTCGAATTAAAAGTTGCCGTTGCCCATAGCTTGGGTACCGCCCGCAAGTTGATGAACGAACTTCGTGCCGGCAAATCCCCCTATCACGCCATCGAAGTTATGGCCTGTCCCGGTGGATGTATCGGCGGTGGAGGTCAACCGCTTCACCACGGAGATTCCGCCCGTATCAAGGCTCGTGCGAAAGCCCTTTACTCGGAGGATACTGAAAAGAATTTCAGGAAATCTCACGAGAACCCCTATATCATTTCCTTGTACGAGGAGTTCTTGGGTAAACCCATGAGTGAAAAGGCACATCACTTGTTGCACACGTGCTATTTTAATAGAGGAAAAGAGATCATTGAACAATAATTCGAGATATCATTATGACACAAATATCATTAGCCAAGTGCAAAGTTGACCAACTGGTAAGCCTGTGTGAAGAATTCGGGAATCAACCGGGAGAGTTGATTAATATCTTGCACAAAGCACAGGGATTGATCGGCTACCTACCTAGAGAAGTACAGGAAGTAATCGCCCGCCAATTAAATATACCCGTATCCAAAGTGTACGGCGTAGTAACTTTCTATTCATTCTTCACCATGACCCCAAAAGGGGAACACCCGATCTCCGTGTGCATGGGAACCGCATGCTACGTTCGGGGTGCAGAGAAGGTATTGGATGAATTCAAACGTATTTTGAAAATAAATGTTGGAGAGACAACCCCGGATGGGAAATTCTCTTTAACCAGCTTGCGGTGTGTAGGTGCCTGTGGACTTGCCCCAGTTGTACTGATCGGTGAAAAAGTTTACGGACGGGTTACTCCCGGAGAGGTGGAGAAAATTCTAAAAGAATTCGAGTAACATAAAAGGCGGTCGATTGACCGCCTTTTATGTTAGTTACAAGTTCATACTACACCAACCTGTAACTTGCAACTGATTTTGTAGAAGACAAAATCACTTTATCGGAATTGTAAAATTAAAGTTAGAACCGACACCTTCCTCAGAAGTAAACCACAAGCGCCCATGATTTTTGCTCACGAAGTCTTTACACAATAATAGGCCCAAGCCGGAGCCTTCCTCGCTATCCGTACCAAAGGTCGTGAAATGCGTGGACTCATTTAACAGCTTTTCTTGATCTTCATTCTTGATTCCACATCCCCTATCAGACACCGTAACAAGCACTTCTTTACCATTCCCCTCCTCAGTCTTGTTCTCATCCATAACATCCTGTACCTTCACATGTACCATAACAACGGTATTTTTATGACTAAATTTAATTGCATTTGAAATCAAGTTACGCACAACGGATTTTATCATTTCGATGTCAACGATAACATTGATAAATTCGACTTCTGAATCCAGTTCCAAAGAAATTAACTTACTCTCAGCTATCGGCTTAAACACCTCTATAACGCCATCTACCAAACCGACCATATCTATCGGTTGCGGAACATTAGACAACTTACCCAACTGGCTCTTGGTCCACTTCAACAGATTATCTAATAAAGAAAATACTTCCTCCGCTGTTTTATTGGTCATTTCCAACATCTCGAACACGTCCCCTGGAACGGTTTGCGGGTCGATGCTCATCATAATCGTGTTACACAACATCTTGATGGAAGCCATCGGTGACCGTAAATCATGAGCGATCACGGAATAAAGCTTATCCCTACCGGCAATTGTCTTTCTCAACTCTTCCGTCTGACGTAAAATAACCCGTCTGGCATCCACCAGAGAAAGTTGATGTTCCACCCGGATCAACAGCTCTTCCCGACGAAAAGGTTTCGATATAAAATCATTCGCCCCGAGTTGGAACCCCTTCACAACACTTGCCGAGTCATTCAACGCAGTCAAAAATATAATTGGAATTTCAGCCTGTTCCGGCTCCACCTTCAAGTGTCCTGCCACCTCAAACCCGTCCATATCGGGCATCATAACATCCAACAAAATCAAATCCGGATGTTCACTTTTCACTTTTTCCAAAGCTTCCGTCCCGTTCATCGCATACACGATACCAAACCCCTCACGCCCGAGCAAAGCTTTTAACAACAGCACATTTGACTGAACATCATCCACCACTAGTATTTTATATTCAGCAGGATTTATTTTCATACACTTCATTTTTTAATTAACACACGTAAACGCTGTCACAAATGTACAAACTATAATTTATTTTCGAGATATCTTTCGACCATAGTTTTCAACTTTTCAGCCTCTAACGGTTTAGACATATATCCGTTACATCCGGCGGCAAGAGCCATTTCCCGATCTGTTTCAAAAGCAAAGGCCGTGGTAGCTATAATTGGAACAGTCGGATTCAATTCCCGGATAATTCCGGCCGCAGACAGGCCATCCAATCCCGGCATCCGGACATCCATTAAAATTAAATCCGGTTTACTCGATTCATATTTTGTCACCACATCAATCCCGTCATTCGCTCTTAGCACGGAATAGCGCTCTTCCAGTATAGCCTTGACCAACTCGTAGTTACAATCCATATCTTCAGCTACCAATATCAACGGTTTATTCTGTTCCCCAGCAACCGGGAACGTACCATTACAAGGTATTAAAAAATAGAAACAAGACCCGACACCAAGCTCGGATTCTACCCAGATTTCTCCACCCATTTTGTCCTGAATGGATTTACAGATAGACAATCCTAACCCGAAACCCTGTTTCAACAAATCCAGCTTTTCAAAACGCCCGAATACATTATTCAATTTTTCTGCCGGAATCCCGCTCCCGGTATCTCGCACATATCCTTCCATCATATCTCCCTTCAACTTGTACCCGAAAGTGATTGCCCCTTTTTCGGTATATTTTATAGCATTGGAAATCAAATTTGAATAGAGTTGCCTCAATCGGTGAGAATCGAAAACAATCGTCAGAGATGCCGCAGGTCGCTCGAAAATTATCTTCACGTCATTCTTGATTCGCATCTGATGCATTTGCCGTAACTCCTCGCACAACTCATCCATCTGTATGTTCTCATCTATGAATTCCATTTTACCGGATTCGATGCGGGATAAATCAAGAATATCATTAATAAGATGCAGTAATAAATTACTATTCGCCTTGACAATATCCAAATATTCTTCCCGTTCACATTCACTTTCCGTGTGAGCAATTACCTCGGAAAAACCAACAATAGCGTTCAACGGAGTCCGAATTTCGTGACTAACATTAGCCAAAAAGGCCGATTTCAAACGATCTGATTCTTCCGCCCGTTGCTTGGCCTCGATTAAAGCCTGTTCGTCATCCCTTCTTTTTTGAATATCAGCAATAAAACCCAAAACTTTCGTAACTTTTCCTCGTTCGTCAAATTCCTGAGCCACACCTTTTAAATCCACCCATTTATACACCCCGGTATTTAATAAATCCAACCTGAGTTCCAAGTCAATCTTACATGACTCACCCGCCAAAAGACTATTATAAATAGCCTCAAAAATTCCCCGATCATCCGGATAAATACTGGCAACAAAAGTTGTCATACGAAAAAAGTCATCATGAAATTCCTTTCGATCAACGCCGTACGCCTTGAATAATTCATCCCCGATTTCGATTTTCCCGCCGACAATATCTGCAAACCAGGGAAAAACGTTACCGGCCTCTAACATTAACGATAACCTGACCACGTTATCCGTCAAAAACTTTTCTGTTCGTTTCACTACCACATTCTCACATAAATCACCTTCATTTTTCCCCCCGCTCTCCCCGTTCTTTGCTTGTTGGAAAATCTCTTCTTGCAATTTCCCGACTTTTCCTTGCAGCTCATGACACAAATTTTCTTGCGTCAACAACTTTCTAACGAGTTCTTCTCTCGTAAGACTTTCATATACACCCATTCTATATTTCGATTAAAATCGACGAAATGTACAAAAAAAATGAACATTTTTACATTTATACAAACAAAAATAATGCTATTTTGTGATAATATTGTATCTTTGCTCCATTAAAAGAAGGTAACATATGAGTAAAAACATTCTGATCGTGGATGATAAGCCTGAAATAGCGAAAGTCATCACGATCCAACTATCCAAGGATTATAATGTACATTCGGAAGGAAATCCGATTGAAGCTCTTGCATGGATGCACTCGGGAAACATTCCCGATCTTATCATATCGGACGTAAATATGCCGGAAATGGACGGACGAACATTCCTCAAGCAGCTAAAAGCAAGCTCCACGTTCAACTTTATACCCGTTATTATTTTATCCAGCCTGGAGAGCAGTAACGACCGAATTGAATTGCTGGAGGCAGGAGCCTCTGACTTCGTGCTAAAACCTTTCAACCCGCAAGAGCTAAAGATCAGAGTACGTAATTTATTGCGGTAAAGATATGTACACGTATTATATCGGGGAAAACACGGACTGGATAAACAAAATATCACATTGTCTGAATTGTCAAGTTATTACTTTCAATAACCCGATTAAAACGATTTTGTGCATCAATGAACAATCAAAAAAAGAGATATCCCCCACCTATATCTTCGTCGAATCGTACAATAAAAAACGGGATTTACAATGGTTAAATGCCATCGCCCAAAGCGATCTGAATAACACGTATTTACTACTGCTTTCAGAGAAAATTGCAAAAGAAGATATTGTGGACTATCTTCATGCCGGCACTAGCGAAATCGTCAATATCAACACAACGACGGAAGATTTACAAACGACATTAGCTTTCCTGCCTAAAATAAAGCAACACACGACAGCTCATGTTCAAAATAATCCCCGGAGATTCAAGCTCCCTTGGTGGAAAAGAACATTTGACATTCTCTTTTCCGGGACGGCAATCGTTTGCCTCTCCCCGTTTCTGATTGTAACGGCACTTGCCATCCGGATCGAAAGTAAAGGTCCTATTATATATAAATCCAAACGGGTCGGAAGTAATTACGACATATTTGATTTTCTCAAATTCCGTTCCATGTACGTGGACGCAGATAAACGCCTGAAGGAATTCGAGGCCTTAAATCAATACCGGGAAGAAACACAGTACCCACAAGCTCATACTGAAACCTCCCCAACCTCCAATCAAACCAGCGAGACTCTTCTCGTGGCCGATGATTTCATCACGACAGAAAAACAATTATTAAAGATCAAACGGAAACAACAGAAAAATGCTTTCGTCAAATTCGAGAACGATCCCCGAATTACTAAAGTCGGACGTATCATCCGTAAATATAGCATTGATGAACTTCCACAATTGGTTAATATTCTGAAAGGAGATATGTCCATCGTCGGCAACCGTCCTCTCCCCTTATATGAGGCAGAATTACTAACCACGGACGAATACATCGAGCGTTTTATGGCTCCCTCCGGACTCACCGGTTTATGGCAAGTAGAAAAAAGAGGTGACCAAGGAACCCTTTCCGCAGAAGAAAGAAAACAACTGGATATAAAATATGCCCGCAACTTTTCGTTCGGGAACGATATAAAGATCATTTGCAAAACATTCACGGCGTTTGTGCAAAAAGAGAATGTGTGATTAAAACAAGGTGTATATTATGAAGTATATCATATTGACTATTGTCATTTTCTTCATAGGCATCCGACTGAGCATGCCCCAAGAAAATCTTCCGACAAACATTGACAACGTGTTGGATTCAACCTACACGAAGTTACAACTTCCTCCTTTACAAGTATTTTTAAATGCAGTATATAATAATGCTTCCGTCCAGATACGAAAGGAAATAACTGAAGAAGAGAAATCAGCCCTTCAGGCAGAGAAAAAGAATTGGCTCAACTACTTTTCGATTCGAGGAATATATCAATATGGAGTTACAAGTGGAAATATATCACAATCAGACACAAACTCTCCCTTATTTTATACTTACACAGGTACAAACCAGCACTTATACAATATTGGTATAAACATGAATATCCCGTTAGATGATCTTTTTAATCGAAAAAGTAAAGTCAATGAAAAAAAATCAAAAGTAAAGCAAGCTGTATTTGCTTACGAACAAGCTGTCGAAGAACGTAAACTACGCATACTAGAAGCCTACAATTCGGTATTGGAACATCTAACCTTACTTAAGGTAAAATCCGAAGCCGTTGCCTTATATAATGCCCAAATGAAGATTTCCGAAGCTGATTTTGTAAAAGGGAAGATATCTATCATTGATCTATCTCTTGAACGGGGAAGACGTACCACGGCAGTTGTTAATTTCCAAGAAACCAAAGCAGCATTACATAATTCCATCACATTATTAGAAATGCTTACCGGTGTAAAAATTATAAAATAATGCTCATGGAAACAAATACCATTACTTATTTAGCTCGTTTTATTTATCGTATTAGGTATAAGTTATTTTTAGGATCTATAATAACTTGTTTATTAACCATATATTTTACAAAATTTTTACCTAAAACATATACGGTATCAACCTCTATTTATACTGGTATTGTTTCCGGAGGAAGTATAAATGCAGAAACTTCCATGAACTGGAATGAAACAAATAATGCATTTGAAAACATCATCCAACTTATCCGTTCTAAAAAAACACTAGAACAAGTCTCATTACGCTTACTTGCCCAAGATTTAACTTATGGAGATCTGACTCAAGATACCAGATATATTTCCTCTGAAAATTATAAAAATCTTCTAAAATACACGAAAGATCTAACTGCATTGGTTGATCGCAACTCCATTGAAAAAACATTCCAAAATCTCAATCACTATCTACAAGATTCACCAGACAATCTAATTTATCGCATTCTTAGTAGTGAACGCCCATTTTATAGTTTTCACGCATTGAATAAAATTTCTGCTCGCCGTTTGGGGACAAGCGATATATTAGAAATTGTTTATGAATCCAGTGACCCCGGTATTACTTACAACACAATAAAATTATTAACGGAAGAATTACTAAAAGGATATGAAAATATTCGTTTTGGAGCTTCACATGATGTTATCAAATATTTTGAAGAACAGATAAGACTGATACAAAAAAAGTTACGATCTCAAGAAGACACTTTGATGGATTTCAGTACTCGCCACCGGATTATTAACTATACGGATCAAACCAAACATTTGGCCGAATTAAACAAAGACTATGAAAATCGCTATCAGGAAACCCTACTAGCATATACGGGCTCTCTCAATCTTCTTCAGAAATTAGAAAAACAACTGGATATAAAAACTCTATTAACCCAAGAAAACGAAGGTTTTATTAAAACTTTAGACGAAATTTCCTCTCTCAATAGTAAAATTACCGAATTAGAAACTTTTACAACGACTTCCGGAGATGTTAATACAGAGCTTATAGAATATAAACGCCAATTAAAAGCCGCCGAAGAAAAAATTGCCCGAATATCCATAAATATGGATGTTTATAAATATACGAAAGAAGGGCTTAAAGTCGAGGAGATGGTACAAGAATGGTTACAAGCTTTCGTTCAGAATAAAAAAGCTGAAGCTGAAGTAAAAACAATGCAACAATTACGGGACAAAATTGACGAAGAAATTTTTCGTTTTTCGCCACTCGGTCCTAGTTTAAAACGTCAAGAAAGAGAAATTGGTATTTCCGAGGAAACTTACAAAGAACTTTTACATGGATTATCTCTAGCTAGATTAAAACAAAAAAACATTGAAGTAACTTCTACAACTCTGGATGTCACAGTCCCCCCTACTTATCCGATCTTCCCCAACGCAACGAAACGTTTATTATATATTATAGCAGCGTTCATTGGAAGTATCGTATTTATCATGGGATTTTATTTTCTGATCGAATTGTTGGATAGAACTCTTCGGGATGCAGAACGTACCGAACGCTTTAGCAATGGGAAAGTATTGGGTGTCTTCCCGAATAAAGGCTCGTTAAAATATCGAGGCTTTAACCGGGTGTGTCAACGTCAAGTGATTCAATACACTTGTAACTCACTACAAGATTTATTAGTAAAAAATAAAATAAACATACTCAACTTTGTCAGTATTGACCCCAAACAAGGCAAAAGCTACATTATAAACGAAATCAAAGAACATTGGGAAAATTTAGGATTTAAAGTAAAATCAATTTCTTATGAACAGGATTTTAATACTACCTCTCCAGATTATATCTACACAACAAGTATATTAAATATCACGTCTATACCCCAAGATACCGACATTTTGCTTGTAGAATATCCGGATCTAAAAAATCGCCAGTTTCCTGCTCCCTTATTAACAGAAGCAATAGTCAATCTTGTTATTATAGATGCAAACCAAGCATGGAAAGACTGTGATCAACATGCCTTCAATCAATTAATCACAAAAGCAAAAGATTCTAAAATTTTCCTTTATTTGAATAAAGCTGAACGAGAAGCTGTTGAAGAGTATACCGGACAATTACCACCATATACCCTCGGACGGCGACTTATTTACAAACTATTCCATTTTGAATTAAGTGGACGAACATCTTTAGACGTAAATGAATAAACTTTCAATCATGAATACGATAACGACATACAAGAGAGTGTTAAGCTATGGGGGATTATCCACGGGACTCATACTCATGATTGTCTGTTTTATAAAAGATTCATTTTTAGGAGGAATCATTGTCGGATGTATTCCTTTATTTTTATTGTATATTTATTTATTATTAACTCATCCTTATTCGGGATTAGTAACCCTCTTAATATTAAACTATTTCATAGTTCCCACCATAAGGTATACACATTTTGAAGGGTTAAGCGTTGGCATTGATTTAATGATTGTCTTTACCTTAATTGCAATTATTATCAATTCTCTTGCTTCTAACAAAATAAATTGGAAAAAAATTTGTAATAAATTAATTCTTGCCTCTTCGATATGGTTAATATATTGTTGTCTGGAAGTTCTCAATCCTACTGCAGATACTAATGCATGGATACTTTCGAGAGGACTTACTTATTACTTTTTTGCAATAACGCTTTTGACTCTTTTGCTATGTGAACGTTATAATGACATCAAACGAATCCTTTATATTTGGTCTGTACTCACCTTGATTGGAGTGGTAAAAGGATTCATTCAACATCATTTTGGTTTCGATAGTTTTGAAAGCGCTTGGCTACACGAAGGCGGTGGTAGAACTCACTTACTTGCAACGGGTACACGTTATTTCTCCATCTACGCCAGTGCCGGAATTTTTGGAGCTGTCATGGGACATGCTTTCATTATTTTCTTAATTGCCTCTTTTTACATGAAAAAAAAATGGATTAGGGTCTATTTTTTTCTTGTCGCTTTTTCAGCTCTATATGGATTGATCATATCAGGCACAAGAGGTGCCATTGCAATCCCATTAGCAGGAATCGCCCTGTGGACAATCTTATCAAAAAAAATCATGATTTTCATTCCGGGAATCATTTTACTAATTTGTATATACATATTTTTTGCTCACACATTCATAGGACAAAGCAATCCGTATATTCGGCGTATTCGAACAGCCTTCGACCCGAATGAACCTTCTCTAGTCATTCGACGGGAAAATCAAAAACTATTTAAGGCTTATCTTAAAGACAAACCTTTCGGAGAAGGTCTAGGCTTAAGTGGCGTGGATGCTCAAGATAAATTTAAACGTTACACGACCTCCATTCCTACAGACTCATGGTATGTTAAAATATGGGTAGAAACCGGAATCATTGGACTTTTATTACATATTGGGATTTTACTATATACTATTATACATGGAGCTTACATCATTATGTTTCATGTCAAAAATCAAGAATTAAAAGGCATACTCTGCGCTTTATTATGCGGTGTATTCGGTGTAATAATATCCTCTTATGGGAATCAAATATTCGGCCAATTTCCTATTATATTTTTTATATATACAAGTATAACTTTTGTTTTTATAGGCAAAGAATTAGATCAACAAATAACGAACAATCAAATAACAAAGATATGAATGAAAATAGTGCTTATTTTTCATGGCTAAATGTAAGTTGGTGGATAGAAAATCAAGATCTTATACTAACTATAATAGATAATATTGTCTATTTATTTTTCATATTTTCTATTATTTATTTATTCATTTTCGCCCTATTCTCTTTACGAAAAAGAACAATTAATTATTCCCCTGCAACAAAAAAACAACGTTTTCTCGTGTTAATACCTGCCTACCGAGAAGACAAAGTTATTTTGCAATCAGTATGTTCTTTACTAGAACAAAACTATCCCAAAGAAAAATATGATATTATCGTAATTTCCGACCAAATGCAAGAGGACACTCTTGAGAAATTAGATATGTTATCAATCAAAGTTATCCATGTTTTAGAAAAAGATAGTACTAAAACAAAGGCTCTACAATACGCAATGGCGCAATTCAGCAAAAACACATATGATGTTGTAATTCTTCTAGATGCCGATAATATTGTAAACCCGAATTATATCAACAAGATTAATGATGCCTATTACTCTGGCGGTATGGCAATTCAAACTCATCGTCTTGCAAAAAATCTAAATACCCATACTGCCATATTGGATGCTATCAGTGAAGAAATTAATAACTCTATATTTAGAAAAGGGCATGTTCGCTTAGGTTTTTCCTCTGCTTTAATCGGTTCGGGGATGGCATTTGAGTTCAACTGGTTTAAAGACAATATTCTCAAATTAGGTCACGTTGGAGTTGATAAACAACTTGAAATCTTATTACTAAAACAACGCATTTTTATTGAATACTTAGAAGATGTGTATACATTTGACGAGAAAGTAGAAACATCCAGTAAATTTTATAATCAGCGCCGTCGCTGGCTGGCAACCCAAACCAAAAACTTAAGAATATCATGCAAAGATCTTCCTTACGCTATATTTAGTGGTAATTGGGATTACTGCGACAAAATCATTCAATGGATGATGCCTCCAAGGGTAATGTTACTGGGATTTTTAGTTATCATTGCTTTAGCATGGACATTTTTTAATTGGCCAACTTCCATTAAATGGTGGGTTGCTTTACTTATTTTACTACTTACATTCTGCATATCTATTCCCAAATATCTGCTCAATGGGAAATCACAAAAGGCTCTCATTATGCTCCCATTCCTATTCATACTAATGGTTTTTAATCATTTCAGAATTCGCGGAGCATCAAAAAAATTCATTCACACAGAACATAATGGAAATTAAAGTATGAAAATAGCCATTGAAGCACAACGAATTTTCCGTGCCAATAAACATGGAATGGATTTTGTAGCCTTAGAAACAATTCGGGAATTACAAAAACTTGACACCACCAATAAATATTTCATTCTTGTCAGTCCCGGCCCAGATCATTGTCTTCAGGAAACGCCCAACATACACATTATCGAGATAAATTGTCCGACTTATCCTTTATGGGAACAAATCGCTCTTCCCCGTGTATTGAAAAAAATCAAGCCAGATATATTACATTGTACAAGCAACACTGCACCTTTATATTGTTCAGTCCCTCTAATTCTAACCCTTCACGATATCATATTCCTAGAACCTCGAAAAGATTCTAACAAATCGTTATATCAAAATATGGGCCGGTATTATCGTCGATTAATCGTCCCACATATTTTATCCCATTGTAAAAAAATAATTACCGTATCCAATTATGAACGTAATCATATATTAGAAACCTTAAAACTTCCACAAGAACAAATCGCTGCTGTATATAACGGCTATAACAAACATTTCCGTATGATAGATAGAAAGGAAATACCATCTATCGTGAAAAAATACACGAATGTCGAAAACTATATATTCTTCTTAGGTAATACGGATCCGAAAAAAAATGTTCCACGTACGTTAAAAGCTTATAGTTTGTATTTACAATACTCCAACCAGAAACGTCCTCTATTAATTGCAGACTTAAAAGAAGATGTGCTAGATGAGATATTAAAAAAACTACAGATAGAACATATAAAACTGCATATACATTGTACCGGTTATGTTCCTAACAGTGATTTACCTTACCTTTATAACGGAGCTTATATCTTTTTATACACGTCATTACGAGAGAGTTTCGGTATACCGATTTTAGAAGCGATGGCTTGTGGTACTCCGGTAATCACCTCAAACACCTCATCCATGCCGGAAATTGCCGGTGAACAAGCTATCCTTGTAAACCCTTATAAAGAAGAAAACATCATGGAAAAATTGCTTCTATTAGAATCAGACACCCATCTTTACCAACAACAAGTTATTTATGGTTTACAACGAATAAAAACATTTTCATGGGAAAATACGGCAAAAAAACTACTATCAATTTATTCATCTTTAAGTAAAGAACAAGCATGATCACTGGACAAGATTTTGTTTTCACGGGTTTACAACCTTGGGACCTACAAATAGGTTCGAACGCAAAAGATATGGCTCTCGAAATATCCAAACACAATAGAGTACTGTATATTAACACACCACTAGATAAAAAAACTTATCACGGAAAACAACAAAGTCCGGAAATTATACAACGCCATAAAGTTGTTCAAAAACAGACACCCGTGATAAGACAAATTAATCAAAACCTTTGGGTTTTGGATTACCCTTTCACCATTTGGCCTGCAAATTTTCTTCCTGATGGTTTTTTATTCGATTTCATAAATAAAATAAACAATAAAAAAATGTATTCCTTTGTTTTGAAGAGTTTAAATCAACTTCATTTTAATGAATACATTCTATTTATTGACAACGACATTTACCGTAGTTTTTATGCAACAACATACCTTCATCCTTCCATAAGCATATATTACAGAAGGGATAATTTTGTTACCCCTTTCTGGAAAAAACACGCCAATAGGCTAGAACCTTTACTTTGTAAAAAAGTTCATCTCATTGCTACAAACTCAATACATCTAGCCGAGGCAGTCAAAATATACAATACAAATACTTATGATATAGGACAAGGAGTAGATATATCTCAATTCCCATTAAATAAAACATACCCTATCCCGTCAGACATGACAAATTTTGCACATCCGATTATTGGCTACACCGGTTTGATAACCTCAAAAAGATTAAATGCGGATTTATTATACGAAATTGTATCTCGATGTCCTCAATTTACTTTTATGATGGTAGGAAAAGAAGATGAATATTTTAAAAATCATCACCTCCACAGATTAACTAACATACATTTCTTAGGAGAGAAAAATAATAAAGACATTCCCTCCTATATTGCAGCTTTTGATATTTGCATCAATCCTCAAATAATAAATGAAATCACTATCGGCAATTATCCTAGAAAAATTGACGAGTATTTGGCATTAGGAAAACCTGTCATTGCAACACGTACTAAAGCCATGTCTCTTTTTGAAGAGTATGTATGGAATTGTGATTCGGCAGATGCTTATATAAAAGCTATTCATGAAGCCATTCAAAATAAAAACGATTCAGTTATAAATTCAAGAATACAATTTGCTCATTCACATACATGGGAAAATAGTGTTAGCAAATTGTATCAAGCTATCAAATCATTAAAACGATGAATTCATTTATACAAAAATTATAACTATGCTTGACAACTATCCAAAAATCAAAAGAATCATACATTACATTTTAGTCCATCCATACACTTCCAGACCAAGATTGTGGGCTCGGTTATTCTTAATTCCTTTTGTTATCAAACGAAGCAAAGGTTCTATTATCAGAAGAAAGGCCAGATTAGATATCATTCCCTCTAAGAAAGTTTCTATCGGGATTAAAAGCGTCATCGAAGATTATGCAATAATCAACAATGGTATGGGAGATGTCATTATAGGAGACTATACTCACGTTACTTCACGCGTAAAAATTGTTGGTCCCGTTAGATTGGGGAATTATGTAACAATTGGTAGTGGTGCCCAAATCACAGGACTAACACATAACTATCTTGACATAGATAAACCTATTGCTAAACAAGGCGTTTCCCCAAACCTTACAGTTATCGAGGATGATGTATGGATTGGAGGTAACTCATGTATCAATCAAGGAATAACTATTGGTTCTCATTGTATCGTTGCCGCCGGTAGTGTCGTAACAAAATCAGTTCCTCCTTATTGTGTTGTGGGGGGTAATCCTGCAAAAATTATTAAAAAATATGATTTCCCACAGAAAGAATGGATAAAGGTCAAAACAACCTAACCTATGCATAAAAAAAATCCACATATAGAAACTCTTCGAGGTATCGCTATTTTTCTCGTTGTAGCAGGTCATGTCATCGGTTCTACTCCTACCGGAGGGATGAAAATTGACTATCCTTCTATATGGCGCTTTCTGTATCTATGGATTGATTATCTTCAAATGCCTCTATTCACAATAATTGCAGGGTGGGTATATGCACTAAGACCTGTTGAAAAATCATTTAGAAATACATTTATCACTAAAAAATTCTTTCGATTATTAATCCCCATGGCAACAGTTGGAACGATATATTTTTTTATTCAATATCTCATACCAGGAACCAACAACAAGGGTAATTTACTAGAAATCTGGAAAATATACTTATTTCCTTACACAATATACTGGTATCTACCCTCTCTTTTCATCATGTTCCTACTGATCATGTTTATTGATATAAAAAAATGGGCTAATCAATTTTCCGACTGGATATATATGACGATAGGAGCTTACTTATTCATGCTCGTCCAACAAAACATCATACCCGAATCGATCCCTAATATATTCAGTTATAAAGGGGCGATATTACTATTCCCCTATTTCATTTTAGGTGTTGGTATTCAACGCTTTTCTTCGAAATTATTCTCTTCTAAAAAAAAATATATATATTTATTATTCACATTCACCGGCATTACATTTTGTGGGTTAAACTGGTTTTATTCTTTACACAACTCCGCACTATATGAAAATCTAGAACCTCTAGGTATTATGTCCTTACTTATTTTGCTATTACATCAAAACTACACGTCACCTTTTTGGGAATGGATAGGTAAATATGCATATAGCATTTATTTATTTCATGGATTTGGAACTTCCGGAGGACGAATCATTTTATCTTATCTAGGTGTTCAAAATCAACTAATCGTCTTTACTTTCTCAACTTCTATCGCATTATTAGGCCCCATACTTATTGATACAATATTATCCCGATGGAATATACTCAAAATCACACTGCTAGGTAAAAAAACAAATAAGCATTTATAAATCAACACAATAACACAAGTAATACACATCTAAAAACATTTATCCAATATTCCATGTATCGTTCCCCGCCATACCGCTGTTACCATTTGCCACTTCAAATGCAAAGAATAATCTAGAACATTCTTTGGTAAAACCAGTATCAATTGGTAGAGACATGACATTAATCGCAACATCCAACGATTATTTCTGCGGGCAAACAACAAGCGACTTCTCGTCAAATAATAACAACGAATAGGGGTTCCCCGCTTTATTGTCATACTCTCCTTGTGAAAAACCGTTGAAGCTGGTTCATACCAAACAGAATACCCAGCTTGACGTATCTGTAGACTCCAATCCAGCTCTTCATAGAAAAGAAAATATGCCTCTGTCATTTTTCCCACTTTCTCTATTACTGTTTTCGTTGTAAGCATACAAGCTCCATGAGCAAAAGCGGTTTCTCTAGCCTGATCATACTGTCCCGTATCCTTTTCTCCCGTCCCTATCAACTGATTACGAATTGTAACAGAGGTCATTGCGGTATACCCTGCATATTGTATTATATCCAGCGCATAAGAATACCTTATCTTAGGAGAAACCACTCCTACACAAGAATCATCCAAACGGTCAATCAAAGGTTTCAAAAAAGGAGTCTTCACAATCATATCATTATTCATGTATAATATATAAAAACCACTTGCATAACGATATCCTAAATTATTTCCCCCCGCAAACCCTAAATTTCTATCACTCCGAATAACTTGTATATCTGGATAAATATCTTGTAACTTCTTTGCTTCATTAATTTCAGAAGCATTATCAACAACTATTAATTCATAAGGATAAGTCTCATTTTCAGATAAAGAATCAATAAACTCGCATGTATCCTCAAAGCCATTGTAATTGATTGTTATTATTGAAACCATTTTTTCGAACATATCTTTCTCATTTTCAGCATACAAATTTAGAATACAAAAACAAATCGATGTCGCTATATTTTAAACAGTACAACTATAAATTTAAACAATTCAGAATCACAAAACAATATTCCCCAAATTAAACTATATTTTCCCAACAAAACAATCTAAAATATAGCTATATATTATTATTTTTGCAACAAACAACAATTAAGTACCAAGAAAAATGCTTTTAACGAGTATCGAGTATCTCCTAGTTTTTATCCTATCTGTAAATATTATATATTTACTCATATTTAGCATTGCTTCACACTGTCCACCTAAGAATCAAAAAATCATAGTACATGTTCTCAATCGAATCGTGATTTTGATCCCAGCATACAAAGAAGACCAAGTTGTTATGGAATGTGTTAATTCATGTTTAACACAAAATTATCCAAAAGAGCAATATGACATTGTTGTCATTTCAGATCAAATGCAAGATAGCACGCTCTTGAAATTAGAGGCTTTACCATTAAAACTGATCAAGGTATTCTTCAAAGACAGTACAAAAGCAAAAGCCTTAAATTATGCCATGGCTGAAATCGGTGATAACTACGATATCGCAATCATTCTTGATGCAGATAATGTTGTCGATTCTGAATTTCTCTTGCATATAAATACAAGTATGAACCAAAAAGGAGTTGAAATTGTGCAAGCGCACAGAACAGCAAAAAATCAAAATACAAAATTGGCTATTTTAGATGCTGTCAGCGAAGAAATCAATAATAGTATTTTTAGACTAGGCCACTCAAATGTTGGATTCTCTGCAGCATTGATCGGCTCTGGCATGGCATTCAAATACGAATTGCTTAAAAAAGAATTATACTCGATTAATGCCATCGGCGGTTTCGATAGAGCTTTAGAATTAGCTTTAATTAAAAAAAAGAAAAAGATTACTTATTTGCCAGATACCTACGTTTGGGACGAAAAAATTCAAAATCATCACAATTTTTCCCAACAAAGAAAACGTTGGCTTTCAGCACAACTCCATTATCTAGGTTTATCACTAAAAGATATACCTAAAGCCATTCAAGAAAAAAATTGGGATTTATGCGATAAGATTTTCCAGCAAATGAGCCTTCCGAGGGTTCTGTTATTAGGTATAACCTTTTTAGTCGCTATCGGGATATCTTTTTTCACATGGGAAACTTCAATCAAATGGTGGGTACTATTTATTGTATTAAATATCAGTCTATATATCGCAATTCCGAAACGAATGTTAACTTCTAAATTAGCATCCGCAGTCTTAATCTTGCCATTTTCTTTTATGTTGATGTTTTTAAATTTATTCAAACTCAAAAATGCAAACAAAAAATTTATACATACATCACATGGGATCAAATAATAAACAATATAAAAAACATCAATAAGGAGAAGCCATGTTTTCAGGGAAATTTACAGATCATACATTATTACCATATTCCTCACCCAATTACACAACGAGTCAGGATAGAGACCTTATTATCCACTTCTGGGGAACATTATACAATCACCAGGCATTAGGTTTTAAAAATACAGACAGCAATGCAACCGTAGTTCATAAATTATTCCTTAAACAAGGAATAACTCATTTTAATGAATTAGACGGGGCGTTCACATTCATCATATTTCTTTCCAAGCAAACAATCATAGTAAGAGACCATCATGGATGTGGTTCTCAAGTATATTATAATCAACATGATTTTGCATCCTCCCTACTATTACTACAAGAAATAACATCATATTCTAATTCTGCAAACACAGAAGCTCTTTCTGCTTTTTTAATGTTCGGCTATATCCCCTCTCCTTTATGCGCTTTACGCAACACATATAAACTTGGAGCTGGAGAGATTCTAATACATGAAAATAAAACAAACATCACGAAAAAATTATTTGACATAGACCCTATATCAACAATTGCCCCTTTAGAAAATGACAATTTAGAAGAATTATCAAACCAATACGGAGAACTACATCAAGATGCCATTCGAAAAAGAATTGGAGACAATCAAAACATTGGAATCTTATTAAGCGGAGGATATGATTCCGGAGCCAATCTTGCTGCATTAAGACAAATATACTCAGGAAAAATACATTCCTATTCTATCGGATTTAAGGAAGATTCTTGGAGTGAATTACCACAAGCCCGGTGTATGTCGGAATTCTTTCAAACCCAACACCACGAATATCAAATAGACGGTAGCGAAATTAAAGTTCTACCTGAAATTATAAAATTTATGGGAGACCCGTTCGTCGAGGGAGGACTTATGGTTAATTACTGTGCCATGCGTATGATCGACTCATCAAAACCTAGTATCATTCTAGGTGGAGACGGAAGCGATCAATATTTCGGAACATCAGGTAGAGAAATTGCGATTCACGCTCTAAGTGCCAAATACGGTATAAAAAATATTTTAAAATTCATATTAATCCTCTTAAACCATTCCGCATTCGAATATAATTCACAACTATATCGTCTAAGGTTTCATTTGGATAAAATTCTAAATATCTTGCAAGGGGATCAATTTGGTTTCCCTGAATACAAGTTAAAAAGAATTCTACAAAACCATCATGATATTTACAGTCAATCATCTGCCAAAGTCAATACATCTAATTTCAATTCTCTCTATACGACACACTTGTATAAAACAGATATCGAAAAGACTATCAATCAAGTCATTTTATTCAAAGCATCACGTATGGCAGAAATGTTTGATAATACGCTCACTTTTCCTTATATGGACACCACATTATACCAATTTCTGATGCGACTTCCCGTTAAATATAAATGCCTAGGGAATAATGTAAAAGATATAGCTCAAGGACATGGTATCTCTAAATTTTTACTAAAGTACCATTACAAGCCTATGTTGCCGGAAACAATTACAAATAGAAAAAAACAAGGCGGATTTGCCCCGATCCCGATTTTCTTTAAAGAGAAAAAACAGAGAAAACTATTGACAGACTACATCTTAAATTCATCAATCACACAAGATTTTTTACACCAAAAAGAAGTAGAAAAATTCTTACAACAGTATGATCAAGAAGCACAACAACCTGAAAAATGGTTTTGGTATCACCAAATAAAAGCAATACAATTTCTCAATCTATTAACCTTATCTATTTGGTGGGAAATATTCATAAAAAAGAATTCAACTTTTATAGAGTAAAATTGCCATGACAACTATAAAGAATCAAGCATCTCACAGCGTTTTCTGGAGTGCCGTAGAACGCTTCTCTACCCAAGGAATACAGTTTGTACTTGGAATGATTATCGCCCGCTTCCTACTTCCCTCCGACTATGGAATGATTGCCATGTTAAGTATTTTTATGGCAATAGCCCAGACCGTTATTGACGGAGGATTTATCAATGCATTGATACAAAAAAAAGAATGCTCTCAACAAGATTATAGCACTGTATTCTTTTTTAATATATTCATGTCCATCGGACTATACGGTATATTGTATTTATGCGCACCTTGGATTGCAAATTTTTATAACGAGAAGTTATTAACCCAAGTTATGAGAATTGTTGGATTAACTCTTATAATCAATTCATTAGGAATCGTACAACAAGCTAAATTAACCATTGAACTTAATTTCAAACAACAAGCTATTGCTTCTTTTATTGCAGTACTAATCAGTGGTATTATAGGAGTTATACTGGCTTACCAAGGTTTTGGTGTCTGGACATTAGTTATTCAATCCTTGACAAGCAATCTCTTACGTGTTATTCTCTTATGGATATTCGCTCATTGGAAACCTCTTCTCTATTTTTCAAAAAACTCATTTACAAGCATGTTCTCTTTTGGCTCTCGATTATTGTTATCCTCTCTATTACATACCACCTATACAAATTTATATTCACTGGTTATAGGTAAAAAATTTGCACCCGTTGAGCTTGGACTATACAACAGGGCAACCACAATCGCCCAATTTCCGTCTAATAATCTTGCTACAGTTATTGTACGTGCAATCTATCCGATTCAATGCAGAATACAAGATGACTCTCCGGCATTAAAAGACTTATTCATTAAATACCTTAGAATGTCCTGTTACATTATATTCCCTCTAATGACTATTCTATGCGTACTTGCAGAACCTCTCGTAAAAATTATTCTTACTGAAAAATGGTTACCAGCAGTCCCTTTAATTCAGATATTATGCCTTGCATATATGTGGGATCCTGTCATGAAAATAAATAATAGTCTACTTAACGTAAAAGGTCGATCCGATTATTTCCTATACGCAGAGATCATAAAAAAAATAGTCGCTCTCATCATTCTCATTGTTACACTGCAGTTTAACGTCCGAATCATGTGTTTAGGATTAATACTATATGCCCTTGCTGACATGTTAATCATTTCCCTGTATGTTCGTAAAACAATTAGTATCACAATAAAAGAACAAATTAAAGCACTATTCCCCATTCTAATGTTATCTGCAATTTTAGGATTAGTAAGTTATATCACCACAATGCTGACTAATAGTCCATGGCTCCAATTATTAGGAGGATTCACTACTGGGAGTATTACTTATTTAGGAATCTCTTACTATTTCAATTCTAATGAACTAAATACACTATTACACTTTAAATTATAGTAATTTAATATGGCTGGTCTCAAATTCTTCTTTTCAATAATAATTTTTCTGTTTTCCCTGCTAATCGCAATAATTGCTTCATTGGGAATGCTAGCCTCTTATATAAATCCTAGTTCATCTGGTTTTATTGCACTTGCAGGAGTTTTCCTTCCCTTTTCTCTTTTAACTAACTTCTTTTTTATTATTTATTGGCTCATAACCAAGAAAAAATGGTGGATAATATCCCTTCTTCCCATATTACTAAATACGAATTATCTCCTATCCGTATATCAATTCAATTCTCCCAAGACAAACACTTATAAAAAAAGAGAAATTATCATCGCAAGTAACAATGTCCACCGCTTTCTAACAAACCATCAGATCACATTTCATTCTGTGGCGGCATGGGCTACCGAAGAAAAAATTGATATTATTTGTTTCCAAGAATACAGTGAACTGCACTTCAGTTCTGACAGTATTCAAAAAATATTTAATCTATATCCATTCCATGCTATACTTTCGGAAAGAAAAGAACTCTGTGTTTTCTGTAAACATCCTATTATCCGATTTCAAAAAATTGATTTTCAATCAAATGGACAAGGAGTATGGGTTGACATTCTCTACGATAACGACACAATTAGGATATTCAATGTTCATTTACAAACCACGAACATCAGTACAAATACACGACAACATAATTTATCTCAAAAAACTGGTAATCACCCAGACAAAATGATTACTCTCCAAAATACCATTTCCGATTTAAAATATAGCTTTAAAGAAAGGGCAAAACAAGCCATACTTCTAAGGCAAATTATAGACACCACTGTCTATCCAGTCATTATTTGCGGAGACTTTAATGATACTCCAGCTTCTTACACCTACCATAAAATAAAAGGGAAATATATAGATGGCTTCCGACAACGTGGAAATGGTTACGGATTTACATTCAAAGGATTAGGTAAATTATTACGTATAGACTATATTCTATATTCCAAACATTTCACAGGTCTACAATATACTTCCCCAGAAACAGAATGGAGTGATCATAATCCAGTCATTATGAAATTATCATATAAACCATAATAAACAAACCATGACTATGAGTACGTTTCTATTTTTCTTTGCCCTTTCAATCGTATTCTATACATACATCGGGTACGGAATCCTATTATACCTCCTTGTCAAGATCAAAGAAAAAC